>Ga0207797_1000463_pt1 | contig 31468 bp, 27 predicted proteins | sample PRCRCaboRojoPR_6_FD_187275 | JGI IMG/M metagenome (GOLD analysis project Ga0207797, IMG submission 187275) | Marine sediment microbial community from Cabo Rojo, Puerto Rico - PR CR 10% Liquid 1 (SPAdes) | ecosystem: Environmental > Aquatic > Marine > Coastal > Sediment | place: Cabo Rojo, Puerto... | reverse complement strand
AGGTTTTCGTCAAGATCCTGGACGATCTCGATATTCTGGAAAATGGTGTGCTTCTCCAAAAGGAAGAGCGTTCTGGACAGGGCTTTGTTGATGTCCTGGGCCTTGGTCATATAACCCGACTGCCGGGCGAACTCCAGGAGCTCCTTGACCGTCTCCTTGCAGCGCTGCGTGTCGTCCAGGATCCGCTGAACATCCTGCCTGGCCCCCTCTTCGAGCTCGTACTCCTCAAGGAGGAGCTGAGCGAACAGCCCGATGCCCCCCAGCGGATTGTTGATCTGGTGGGCCACGCCCGCGGCGAGCTTGCCCAGGGCAGCCATCTTGGCGGACTGGAAGAGCTGCATCCTGGTCTCCTCCAGCTCCTTCTCCATCTTCAGGGTTTCGCGCAAATCGTGAAAGAACCCGATTGTGGCCACTTCGCGGCCGTTCTCATAAATGATCGAGGCATCCAGGCTGACCGGAATGCGCTCACCCTCCTTGCTCAAGAGCTCCACCCGATAGGCCTTGAGCTTGCCCTCTCCGCCCTGCTCGCTGCTCCTGAGCATGCGCATGATCTCGTAGGCATGGCCTTCGAGGTAGAAATCGCGAATATCCATACTTTCCAGGGCTTCCTCCCGGCTGTAGCCCAGGATCTCCGAGGCGGCGTTGTTGAAGATCAGGATCCGCCCCTTCTTGTCTGCGGCGATGACCGCATCCACGGAGCTGAGGATGAGGTTGTACAGAAAGGCGTTGGATCGCTCCAGCTTCTTTTCCAGGCGACCGATCTTGGGCAGGTCGAAGTCGAGCCGAACGATTCCCTGCAGCGCCCCCTGGCTGACCAAGGGGTAGCAGACCACGCCTTCCTCGAGGGTAAGGCTCCCGTTGGTCCAGGGCTCGCTCGAGGGATCGATCGGCCGCATTGCGTCGTGGACCGGGCACTTCTGGCAGGGAGACTCCCGGTTGTAGTAAACAGCGTAGCAGGCCTTGCCGACCATGTCCCAGCCGTACTTGTCCTTGCTGAATCGGTTTGCCGCCAGGATATGCTGCAGCGGAGAGATAACCACCAGCTCCCGCTGCAGGGCGTCGATGGCCTCCAGGAGATACTTCTGCTCCTCGGGGGAATGCGGGGTTTCCTCACTGGCCATGGTGATCCGTCCTGTATCGCTGGGTGCCTCCCACAGGCCGGTTGATGAGCTGTATGTTGCTGAAGCGCTCGTTGGACTTGCTCTCCTCAAAGAGTCGCTCCCCCTCCTGGAGGCATCTCTCGCAGGCCCCTCTGGGGATCTCAAGGGCCAGACAGTTGCGGATCTTGCTTGAGGACGTCTCGATTTTGAGCAGCCCCGGGCAGTGATTGCAATCCAGCAGGAACTCCCTCTGTCGTTCGGTGATGAAGGCCGTATCGTAGAAGACCTCCTTGGAGCGCACGAAGTAGCCGTCCTGCTTGTCCTGAGAAACCTCGGAATGGGGAGGGGTGAAGTAGTTTTTCAGCCCGACCTCGGAGATCCGCTTAACGTAGTCGCTGATCCGCTGCTCCTGTCTGAGGCGGGCCGGATCGTAGTCCGGCTCCTTGACGTGGCTGTAGTCCAGGCCGGCCATGGCCAAGACAATACCCAGGTTGACGTAAGGGAGCGCCCCCTGAATGGAGTATCCGCCTTCAAGGACTGCGATGTCCGGGTTGAGTCGGGTGTTCAGGGCGGCATACCCCTGAGCCGAGAAGCGCATGTTGGTGATCGGATCGGTGAAATGATTGTCCTGGCCGGCCGAGTTGACGATCAAATCCGGTTTGAAGTGCTCCAGCACGGGGACGACCACATTGTCCATCACGGCCAGAAAGCCTTCATCCGAGGTGTTCGGCGGCAGGGGGATGTTGATGGTCCGACCGCGGGCCTTGGGGCCGCCAATCTCTCCGGGGAAGCCCGAGCCGGGGAAGAGGGTTCGGCCGTCCTGATGCAGGGAGATGTACAGGGTTTCGGGATCATGCCAGTATATGTCCTGGGTTCCATCGCCGTGGTGACAATCGGTGTCCACGATAGCCACCCGGCCGACCCCATGGAACTCTCGGAGGTACTCGACCATGATGGCTTCGATGTTCACATTGCAGAAGCCCCGTCCGCCGTGCACAACCTTCATGGCATGGTGTCCCGGAGGCCGGACTAAGGCGAAGGCCTTGTCCTCGCTCCCCTGCATGACGAGCTTGCCGGCCTTGATGGCCCCTCCGGCCGAGATGAGGTGGGAGCTGGTCAAGTTGCTCCCAGTATCCGGAAAGCAGAAGTGCGTGCGGCGGATATCGTCCAGAGTAGCCACATCAGGCTTGTGCTCGGTAATCCCGGGGATATCGAAGACGCCTTCCTCCTTGAGCTGATCCATGGTGTAGAGGAGGCGTTCCTGGCGTTCAGGGTGGGTTGGCGTGATGGCCCAGTCAAAGGCCGGAAAGAAGACGACCCCCAGGCTGTTTAGAGCTCTTTGCACAGACATTTGACCACCCTTTGATACTCCGGAGTGATTCCCGGCTTGACCTGGCATTTGACCCGAATGTCCTTGCCCACGGCATAGATGTCCTTGACCATGCTCATCTCGCTCTCCTCGATGATCTGAGCCTCCTCGTCAGGGATGGTCATATGGTACTTCTCGGCCATGTGCTCGCGCAGATGGCCCTTGACCTCCTCCTTGGCCTGATCCAGGGTGTAGCTTGCCGGGACCTCCCGAAAAATTTCCAGGACCGGGATGGACATGGTCCGCTTCTCTGTGTCCGCAAAGAGCTCGGCCTGGTGGGTCGGCCTGGCCACGGCTGCCCCCAGGGCGTTGGCCACGGCGAAGTTGTCCGGTACGACCGCCGGCAGGCCGAACTCCCGGCTGATATACGGGGCGAGCACCTCGGCCGGCCCGCCCATGAGGTAGATCCGCTTTGGGGCCACCTTCCGGTACTCCAGGAACTCGTGAACGGTATAGACCGGCCGCTCATTGATTTCCCGGAGCATCTCCCAGGCGTCCTCCTTGATCCGCCGGCAAAAGGCCTGGATAACCTGCCAGGACATGCCCTCGCAGGATAGGCCCAGCCTGCCCCCGAGATCTTCCATGCCCTTGTCCGAAGCGTCTGTATCGCCGTAGGCGAAGCATTTGGCGCTGTTCAGGGCATCCACCAGGGTCGGGGCTGGTCCGCCCTGAGCCAGGCAGGCACCGAGCCGCTTCGGACCGATGCCGAGCTGCCCGTCCTGGACAGTCAGGCAGGAGTCACCGCCAAGGCCGATGGACTTGGTCTTCATGGCCCGAACCAGGGTTGGCCGGTGATCAAGCTCGATGCTCTCGGCCTCGATGAGGGGATCGCCGTCAGCAAAGACGGCCACATCCGTGGTCGTCCCGCCGATATCCAGCAGCAGGGCGTCCTCGGAGATGTCGCACATGGCGGTGATGCCCATAATGCTGGCCGCCGGGCCGGAAAAGATGCTCTCGACCGGCGTCAGCCTGGCCTGCTCGAAGGGCATGGTCCCGCCGTCCGCCTTGAGGATGTTCAGCTGCGGGGAAAGGCCGAGCTCCTCCAGGCATTGCTGCACGGAGTTGGCGAAGCCGTTGAATATCGGCCAGACCGCACTGTTGTAGTAGGCCGTAGCGATGCGCCGGGGGAAGTTGAGCTGACCGGACAGGGAGTGCCCCAGGGTCATGAACTCGGAGCGACCTTCCAGCAGCTCGGCCAGCTGCTTCTCATGGGATGGGTTGCGCGGAGAGAACTTATTGACCACGGCGAAGACCCGCAGCCCCTGGTCCAGGAAATCGTCCACGGCTTGGCCGGCCCGCTCTCGATCCAGAGGCCGGACCTCGGTCCCCCTGTGATCCAGGCCGCCTGGGATGACGGCATAGTTCCGGCCGATCCGATAAAAGCCGGGATCGATGCCCGGCCCGGCCGAGACGAGCACGCCAACGTCCACGAGCTCATCCTGGACGATGGCATTGGTGCACAGCGTCGTGCTCAAGTTGAAACGCTCCAGATCGATGGAGCCCCTGTCCTTGAGAATGGCTTCCAATGCGGCCCGTATCGAGGAGAGCAGATCCTCGTGATTGGTGACCACCTTGGCCGAGTCCACCAGTCCGTCTGTATCCAGCAGGACAGCATCGGTGTGTGTACCGCCGACGTCAATACCGAGCAGCATGTCGTCTCCTCCGCTCTGTCGGAAGGCCTGCAAGGCCGGTCTGGCCTTTAGTCTCTGCGTTTACTAAGCAAACAACAATATCCATGATTTATTGTCTTCGGTCAAGGAAGAAAACGTAGCGGTTGTGCAGGGATGCCGGCCTTCTCCACACCGGCGGGGGTTTGACCGAAGCGCGCAGAGAGGCTATAACGCCTCCTCATACCAACCACAGAGACCCCCAGCGGAGGAAAGGATCATGACCCAGGTAGCCATACTCATCGGAAGCATCTCGGACAAGGACGCCATGCTGCCTTGCGCCGAGGTCCTGGAGTCCCTCGGCCTGTCCATCGAGTTCACGGTGACCTCGGCCCACAGGACTCCGGAACGGACGGATGCCCTCATTCAGGACCTTGAAAACCGCGGCTGCCGGATCTTTATCTGTGCCGCCGGGCTGGCTGCCCACTTGGCCGGACACGTGGCCTCGAAGACCCTCAAGCCGGTTCTCGGCGTCCCCCTGAACGCCTCTTCACTGGGAGGCATGGACGCCTTGCTGTCCACCGTGCAGATGCCTCCTGGATATCCGGTGGCCACCCTGGCCCTCGGAAAGGTCGGAGCCAAGAATGCCGCCTGGCTGGCCGCCCAAATCCTGGCCTTGGAGGATCACGAGCTGGCCGATCGCCTCGCCCGGTCCAGGACCGAGATGCAGTCAGCCGTCGAAGAAGCGGCCAAGGAGCTGGAAAAAAGCCGGGGAGGGCAATAAAGGCTCGGGGCAGTCCTGCTGCTGCCTGGCTTGGCGCGCATGGGGACCTGCTGAGCCGTCGGTCAGATCTCTCCGGTATGGCCGAAGCCGCCGCAGGCCCTCGCGGTCTCGCCGAGCTCCTCAGCGAGCTGGATCCTGGCTTGAAAGGCCGGCATGAACAGGAGCTGGGCGATGCGCTGCCCGCGATGTATCCGGCGCCTGGAGCTGGAGATGTTCAGCAGGGATACTGTGATTTCCCCGCGATAGTCCGGGTCGATCACGCCGACACCTTGGCTGACCACCAGACCGGTCTTGGTTCCCAGGCCGCTTCTGGAGTAGACGAACCCGGCGGTATCCGGGGCCAGGATCTCGATGGCGATGCCGGTGCCCACTGCCAGGCGGCCTCCCGGCTGGATAACGGCCTCCTCCTCGTCCAGGCAGGCCCGGAGATCGAGCCCGACGGAATGCGCTGTAGCATAGGCAAGGTCCCATTCCTCAGCAACGGGGTGTAACCGCTTCACTTTGACCTCGACTTTGGACACGCTGACCTCCTTGTGGCTTGCAGAGCGTCACGGATCGGCCGCTTGCATTTTGCATCCGCACCTGGCACAACGAAACACTTTCTGGCTGCCTTCTGAGCCCCGAGCCTCAGCAGCCTCAGAGCGTTTCCAAAGCAGCCCCTGCAGTTTGGGGGCGAGCCTGCGGGAAGTGGCTCCATCACAGGGAGCCTTCCTGCTTCGCAGGCGCCGGCATTGCGCAGCATGGCCAGGCCGCTAAAGGCCTCAAGGCCCGGTACATGGGATGACTGCTTCATGCTGCGCTCCGCTTACGGCGGAGCAATTCTCCGCGAGCCAACTCTGTGGTAGAGTACGCTGACACGATAGCAGGGAATCATGGCTGAACGGACTGAACGTCGGCAGCGTCGAATTCGGGAGGTTTTGGAAAAACGGCAGCCCGATCTCACGCTGATCATCGACAACATCTTCGATCCGCACAATGTTTCGGCCATCCTTCGCAGCTGCGACGCTTTCGGGGTGGGCACGGTCCACCTCTACTACACTCAGGAGGCCTTCCCGACCATTGGGAAGAAGACCTCTGCCTCGGCCATGAAGTGGGTCGAGCAGAAGCGCTGCTCCGATGGTCCGGCCTTGCTCCGGGATCTCTCTGCAAGCGGCCACCAGATCCTCGGCGCCTGCCTGGACCAAAGGGCCAAGCCGGTGACGGACTGGGATCTGAGCCGGCCAACGGCCGTTATCCTCGGCAACGAGCATCGCGGCCTCAGCCCCGAGCTGACTCCTTTGGTTGACGGGACCCTGTACATTCCCATGCAGGGTATGGTCCAGAGCCTGAATGTCTCGGTGGCTGCGGCCGTCATCCTCTACGAAGCCTGGAGGCAGCGGCAGGCCCTGGGCATGTTCCGCCGTCCTGCTTACGGCCGGGATACGCTGGATCAGCTCGAGCGGCAATGGTCCGAAAAGTGATCATACCCAGCGGCTCTAGGGGCAGCGCCGGACGATAAACCTTTGATCCGGCCTTCTCGAGTGGAGGTACGCTATGTCAGGAAACACCTTTGGCCGCATCTTCAGGCTCACAACCTTCGGGGAATCCCACGGCCCGGCTGTGGGAGGCATCGTGGACGGCTGCCCCGCTGGAATTCAGATCTGCGAGGCGGACATACAAAAAGAGCTGGACAAACGCAAACCGGGCTCGTCTCCAGCCAGCACACAGCGGAGCGAAGGCGATCGCATCGAGATCCTCTCCGGGGTCTTTGATGGCCTGACCACCGGCACTCCCATCGGGCTGCTCATTCGTAACCGAGACCAGCGCAGCACCGACTACGAGCAGATGAAGAACCTCTATCGCCCCGGCCACGCCGACTTCACCTATGAGGCCAAGTACGGTCTCTATGACTACCGCGGCGGTGGCAGGGCCTCAGCCAGGGAAACGGCCAGCCGTGTCGCCGGCGGCGCCATCGCCCAACAATTCCTCCTGGATCAGGGGATACGGCTGTCCGCCTACACCCTGGAGCTCGGGGGAATGGAGGCCGAGCGGATCTCCCCGGAAAAGGCCGAGAACACGGCTTACTTTGCCCCGGATCAGTCGGTTGTCCAGATGTGGGACAAAAAGATCAACGAGGTCAAGAGCTCCGGAGACAGCCTCGGCGGAGTGGTCGAGGTGTCGGCCCGGGGCGTTCCGGCCGGCCTGGGCGAGCCGGTTTTCGACAAGCTCGACGCCAGGCTGGCCTCGGCCCTCATGGGCGTCGGTGCAGTCAAGGCCGTGGAGATCGGCGCCGGCAAGGAGGCGGCTGAGCTCCTGGGCAGCCAAAACAATGACCCGCTGGGCAAAAGCGGCTTTCTCCAAAACAGGTCCGGCGGAACCCTTGGCGGCATCTCCAGCGGACAACCCTTGCTCGTCCGGGCGGCCGTCAAGCCAATCCCTTCCATCAGCCTCCGTCAGCAGACCGTGGACCGCCAAGGCCGGGAGGTGTCCCTGAAGATCGCCGGCCGGCACGATGTCTCAGCCATCCCGAGAATCGTCCCTGTTCTGAAAGCCATGGTCGCCCTGGTCCTGGCGGACATGCTCCTGCTGCAAGCCGGCAACAGCCTGTATAGCCGGCGCCCGCCAGGCTCCGGTTAAAGCCTCAGGCTGCCCTCGATCCCTTTGTTGCTCCTTGGTCTGAAGCTATGGGCCAAGGAGACAGAGGGCTAACGGAGGATGCGAATGGCGTTGCCAATAGCCAGCAGGGCCACCCCGACATCAGCGAAGACCGCCTCCCACATGCCGGCCAGGCCAAGGGCCCCGAGGGTCAGGACCAGCCCTTTGATCCCCAAAGCCAGGACGATGTTCTGCCAGACGATGCCGCGCGTCTTGCCGGCCAGCTCTATGGCCGTGACCAGCTTCGAGGGGCTGTCCTCCATGAGGACCACGTCCGCGGCCTCAATGGCCGCATCCGAGCCCAGCCCGCCCATGGCCACCCCGATATCGGCCCGGGCCAGCACCGGCGCATCGTTGATCCCATCGCCGACGAAGGCTGTCAGTCCCTGCCCCTGGTGCTTGAGCATGATCTCCTCCAGCTTGTCGACCTTATCCTGGGGCAGCAGTCCGGCATGGAACCCGTCCAAGCCGAGGCGATCGGCGATCTGCCCGGCAATCTCCGGATCATCACCGGTCAGCATGTACTGCTGGCCGATCTTGGTGCCTCGCAAAGCCTGGATGGCAGCAGCCGCCTCGGGCTTGAGCTCGTCGCTGAGCTCGATGCTCCCGGCGTAGGCATTGTCAACAGCCACATGGACCAGCTGGGCCGAGTCGCCCCGATCCGGGCATTCGACGGAGTATCGGCACAGCAGGCCGGAATTGCCGACCAGGACCAGCTGCTCTCCGACCCTGGCCCTGACTCCCTGTCCGGGAATCTCCTCGGCCTCCTCGACCGCAATGTCCGGGGCTTCCCCCAAGGCCTCGAGAATCGATCTGGCTATGGGATGGTTGGAGTGACTCTCGGCCTGAGCAGCCAGGTTCAGGACTGTATCCGCCTGGTAGCCGGAGGCTGGGAGAACCCGCGTGACAGTGAAGCCGCCACGGGTCAAGGTCCCGGTCTTATCCCAGACCACCGCGGCCAGCTTGTTGAGCCCTTCCAGAAAGTTAGCCCCCTTTACGAGCACGCCGCGTTTGGAAGCCGCCCCAATGCCGCCAAAGAACCCGAGTGGTATGGAGATAACCAAGGCGCACGGGCAGGAGATGACCAGGAAGATGAGCCCCCGGTAGACCCATGTGCCGAGCTCCGGCGGAGCGGCAAAGAGGCCTTGCAGGATCGGCAGCGAGGCAGCCAATGAGGGGCCAAAGGCGATGAGCGAAGCCGCCAGAACCACCGCCGGGGTATAGTAGCGGGCAAAGGAGGTGATGAACGCCTCGGTCGGTGCCTTGCACTCAGAGGCGCTCTCAACGAGCTCCAGAATCCGGCTCACTGTCGACTCGGCAAAGGCTTTCTCCACCCGCACAGTCACGGCCGCTGTCTGGTTGATCATGCCGGAAAGAACCTGTTGGCCAGGCTTCAAGTGCCTGGGCCGGGACTCGCCGGTCAGAGCTGAGGCGTCAACCGAAGTCCTCCCCTGCAGAATCTGGCCGTCCAGGGGGAACCGTTCACCAGGCCGAACCTGGATATCCGCTCCCGGAACAACCTCGGCCGGATCTTTGATGGCGATATGGCCGTTCTCAATGACCCTGGCGAAATCAGGGCGCAGAGCGAGCACGGCCTGAATTGACGATCTGGAACGGTTCACAGCGGCTTCTTGGAACAGCTCTCCGACCTTGAAAAAGAGCATGACCGCTACAGCTTCAGGATAGGCCCCAATGGCCAAAGCACCGACAGTTGCCAGGCTCATCAGGAAAAACTCGTCGAAAACCCGGCCACGGGTGATATTTTTCAAGGCCGACCAGATGATGTCTCCGCCGATCAGGACATAGCTGGCCAGGAACAAAAGGAGCCTGCCCAGCTCAGGAATTCGGGGCCAATCGAGCCACAGGGCGCTCCCGGCCAAGGCGAAAACAGCCAAACCAGGGCTGAGCCGGGAGATCTGACCCTTGAGGCTGGGGGCGGCCGGCGTCGCACTATGGCCGCAGCCACAGCCGCAGCTGCTTGTGGACTCCCCAGCAGGTTGAGGCTGAGCCATCTCTCCGGCTGACTTCCAGTTGGGCCGGTCCAAGACCCGTGCCAATCGCATTACAAACCTCCGCTATCACATTCCCGAACGTGCTTTCCGGCCTGCTTGAACAGCTCGTATACGTGGGCATCGTCCAGGCTGTAGTAGACTTTCTTGCCAGCCCGCCTATACGTGACCAGCCTGCCCGCCCTGAGGAGACGAAGCTGATGGGACACGGCAGAGGCATTCAGGCCGAGGAGCTCGGCGAGATCGCACACGCAAAGCTCGGCTTGGGAGAGTGACACGAGAATACGAACGCGGGTGGTGTCGCCGAGGAGCTTGAACAGCTCGGCCAGACGGCTGAGGACATCGTCGGCAGGCATGTTCCTGGCAACCCGCTCGATCGTGTCGGCATGAACTGCGTGGCCGCTGCAGACATCAGCGGTCTTGAGCGTGGTCATAGCCCTCTCCTTTGAACATATGAACAAATATTCAAATAAAAAGCGCTGACGCCCCTGTCAAGGCCAGAGGCAGGCCTGCGCTCTTCTGGGGCACAGCATTGTTCTGCGTATGCCCTGCGATCAGCTCCCTGAAGATGATCCCCGCCACGCGTAGACGCATGCCAGGGTGCTTGGTCCTGAAGGTTTGCACCGTGAGCCGGTGTCGGTCATTCAGCCGGTGTCTCTCGGCCAGCGCCTTATTCGGGGCTGACGATCAGCTCCTGCCCTGGGTAAATGGGCTCCTCAGGCCCCAAGTCGTTCCACTTCCTGATCTGCCCTGGCTCGACCCCGTATTGAAGCCCGATACGGTAGAGATTGTCGCCCTTCTCCACGACATGGACCCGGGCAGCCTGCTCCCCACCACTCCCTGAATCGGGGCTGGCCGGCGGGGAGCCGCCATCGCCGCGCTGCTCAGCCCCTGCCTTGGCCAGCTTCTTGTCCAGAGCGGACAGCTCGGTCTCGAGCTCCTTCTTGACTGCCTCCATCTCGTTGGAAAGCGTATTGACGTTCTGAAACAGGGTGTCAAACTTGTATTCAGGCTCCAAGTCGGACATCCGTTGCAGGAGCTCGTCCTGCCGGGCTTGCACTGCCTCGATCTGCTTCTGCAGCTTGGTCAGCCGAGCGGCCATTTCCTGGAGACTCGCCCGTTCATCCGTCTGGCCATTACCGCCCAAGAGACCTGCCCCAACGATGAGCAAGAGCAAGAGAGCCCCGGCCCCTAAGAGGACGAAGGGCAGATTCCCCCGTTGGAAAAACCTCCGCCTTGGCTTCCGAGTCGAGCCCGGAGGATTGTCCTGGGAAGAGGCTTCGAACTCCTCAAGATCCTCGATCCAATGCTCCTCGACCATGGAACTCGCTCCTTGCTCGTGCTGGTATGACCATGCTCCCGACCCCTTGCGCTCCCGTCTGCAAACCGGCCAGAACCTTCCCTTCCGGAAGCCGGGCAGCTCCAGCCCGGCCTCGTTGAGCAGCATACTACAGGTCTTTCCCGACTGACAAGCGCCAAACCAAGGGATCAACCGTCCGGCAGAGATGGAGGCATCTCAACCCTGTTTCGTATTGACAGCCTTTTCAGGCCGGTGATAGAGAGTCCCTATTGGTCTCAGAATGCTGTGCTCGGATCTCCGGAGGGCCTTAAGCCAGACCGGCGCATTTCCTGGGGCTCACTGCCAGCCCTCCCAGCGATCAAACCCTGAGAGTGCCAGCCGGTTTTTTTCGATCCAACCACCGCGCCCCGGCGGACAAAGCCAAGCGTATTCGGAGGCGTCTGGACAATGATACTCCCCAAAGGAACCCCTGTCTGGCAGGATCTAAACACCTTCTTCGTGGATATGCAGAAGCTCATCCAGTTCATCCGCAACCAGGACTTCAACGGCTATATCCACTGCTCCTTCGATAAGAGCCGCGGGATCATCTTCTTGCAGGAGGGGGACGCCGTCTGCGGCATCCTCGAGGACGGCGGGCAACGGAAAAAGGGCTCGAGAGCGGTCAAGGACCTGCTCGAGCTGACCAAGACGTCAAACAACGCCTCCCTGGATGTGTCCGTCCTGCCGCTCAGATCGGTGGACATCATCACCGAGGTGCTGCTCATGGCCGTCAAGCCGCACGAGACGGATCTGTCGGCCGAGTTTCTGGATATCGAGAAGTACGTCTACAGCCGGCTGAACAAAGACGGATTCACCGGGTACGTGGAGATCCACTTTCAGGACGGAAAGGAGGGGCTCATCTTTCTCCGGGGCGGCCAGGTGCAGTCCATCGTGACCGAATCCTTGCAGATCAACAGGAACATCGCCACCCAGAGCGAGCTGAAGATGTTCGATATCTACGCCCTCAAGCTCTTCGAACGGGCTAAAAGCGTCGGGGCCCAGTACGACGTCTTCGCCAAGGTCTAATGCCGGACCCGGAAAACGGAAGCCCAGCCCCCCATTAGCGGACGAAGAAGCGCAGGCCGCCGATGGCCAGGACGATCAAGGCGATGATCTTGAAGATGACGCTGACTGTATAGGCTGTCAGAAAACCGTAGCCCGGCGTCAGGAACAAGGCGATATCTGAAACGAGCAGAAAGCCGATCGTGCCGATGATCATCTTGATGACCTGCTCGATCAGCCCTCCCTTGTACTTCGTACGCGCGTAGATAAAGACGATCAGGATGACAATGTAGATAGCCACCGTCAGCAGGAGCAACAGTGCAGGCCCCATAAGGGCCGCGTCCAGATACGCCTCCATACCTCCCCCTCTTTGCCAGTTAGCCGAATCGCCGGATCAGATCAGCCAGCATAGTCATCATGCGTTCCGTATAGCTCGTCTTCACGGAAAAGCTCTCCACGTCTGACTTCGTCCTGGAGATCTCGTCTATGGTCACTTTGGTCAGCTGATCGCCCAGGAACCGCTTCGAGCCCCTGATGATATTGATAAACAGATCGCCGAATATTTCGATGAAAATGAAACGTTGCTCGGGCTTGGGAAAATAGGTGGCCATGTTCTGCAGGATGGTCTGTTTTTCGATCTTCTTGGGCTCATCCAGCGGAACGCCCTCGAAGAGCTTCTGGTGCCCTAGATTGAGCTCCTCCTTGGCCTTCTCTACGATGTCCCCGCCTTTCCGGCCGAGCTCGGCATAGAGCTTCTCATACATCATCCGGTAGATGTCCAGAATAAGGTCGAGCATCCGGGAGACCTCTTGGTACTCCTTGTCCTCATATTCCCCGGACTCTTTGGTTTTTCTGATCAGCCCGATCTTGCTCAGCCGGTAGAGGATGCTGATGATCGACTCCTCATTGGCCCCGCTGAAGCGGATAATCTGGTCGATGTTGCGGAAGCCGTCAATGAGGGATAAGACAAAGAGCTCGTTGGTGTTCAGCCGACCGCGCAGCTTGTCCTCGAGCTCCCCGAGATAGGGGGTCGTCCTGAAAATGGCCTTGTTGTCGGCGATCTCCTTGCGGAAGTTGTCCACGTCGAACCGCCTCTGAGCGGCCTTGAAGGCCATCTTCAAGGGGGAGTAGGTCACGTGGGGCTGCTCGGTGATCTGCTGCTCGATGAAGCGGACCTCCCCGTCGCGATTGAAGAAGCTCTCGCTGACTGCCTCGAGGATCTGCTGGGCCAGGATGTCCTCGAGCTCCTGCGGGGTTAAAAGCTTTTTTTCCACCAAAAACTGGCCGAGGCGCTTGCCCTGGCGACGGCTTTCCCTGATGTAGTCATCCAGCTTGTCGTAGGACAGGTACTGCTTTTTCTCCAGGACATAGCTGCCGATGCGCTTCTCCCGCTTGACATTCTCCAGGAAGCTGAGCAGCCCATTCTTGAAAACCAGCTCCTGCGTCGTGCTGCTGTTGATCAGCTGGCCGACCCCCGAAAGGTTGTTCAGGTAGATAGCGTAAAAGAAGAAGAGCAACGGGACGTCGCGCAAGTCGCACTGCAGCCTGACACCATCCTGACCGCGCTTGACCTCCACCGGCTCGACCACATTGAGTCTGCTCGCCGCGAACCACTCCCAGATGGCCCGTTGGAAATGGCCGCCCTGATAGTGCTCCACACCTTTTTGCAGATGATCGAAGAACTTCCCTTTAGGAAAATCGTCCCGCTCGATGACCTGATAGCTCACAGTCACCCTCCAGAAGCCATTCGCTGGCACGCCCTGTGGTCAGGCGCGTCACTCGGAGTAGTCTTTCGGAAAATCGCCGACCGGCCGGTTGAAGGTGAACACGGCCGGCTCCACAACGAGCCTGCGGCCGACCAAGCTGATGTCCTCCTTGCCGCCCCAGACGCTGAAGGGCAACGTCCCCGCAAAGATGACCGAGCCGGCGACAATGCTGACGATCCCAAGCGGCCGGACGACCAGGAGATCACCAACCACGGCCGGGGTGGAGATTTCCTCATTGGGCCGCTCCCGGGCCAGACCCTGAGACGGAGCGAGGAGAATGCAGACCGTAAAGGCCAGCAGACAGACAAATAGTGTCAGTCTCGGGCGCTTTTTCGTTTCCATGGTCGGCTCCTTTGATCGAGACTCGGGGGTTTCGGGCAAACTCAAGCAAATACAAGGGTGGCAAATCATACGGACGTGCTCCGCCCCTGTCAAATCGCTTCAGCGGCCTGCTCTCGATCCCCAGATTTCCTGCCTGTCTCTTGGCGGCACCGCAATCACCTGCAAATCTCTTGCCGCAAGGACGTCAGGATGCACTGCCGCAGCTTCCACAGCAAAAGGCTCCACTGACCGGTACCGCTGCGAGTAATGGGCCAGCACCAGGCGCCTGACCCCGGCTTCAATGGCTATCGTGGCCGCCTGGGCCGCTGTGAGGTGCCGGTAGTCCCGGGCTTGCTGGCTCTCCGACTCCAGGTAGGTGGCTTCAATGACGGCGAGATCGGCCTTATCAGCCAGCTCCAGGGCAGCCCGGCAGGGCCGTGTGTCCATAACCAGGGCGAAAGCCTGTCCCGGACGCGGCAGGCTGACCTCCTCGAGGCGAACAGTCCGGCCCTGGCTCTCGATCCAGCCCTGCTCCTTGAGAAGACCCACGGCGCGGCCCTGGATATCGGCCGGGAGCAGATCAGGCACCACCGTCCGGGTATCCGGCTCCTTGAAACGATAGCCCCAGGTGTCGATGCCATGGACCAGAGGGCGGCTCTCCAGGACGAAGCCCTCACCGGCCAGCACCTGGCCCGGCCCGGCAATAGGATGCAGCCTCAGATCGACCGCCTTGGCGTAGATGGCCGCGTGGATGAGGCGCTCCAGGTAGGCCTGCCCTGAGGCTGGATAGATAATGTCGACGGGATGCTGGACCCGGGCCAGGGAGAGGCGCTGGATCACACCGGGCAGGCCGAGGCAGTGGTCCCCGTGGAAGTGGGTGATGCAGATCCTGGTTATCCGGCCCACCGAAATGCCGGCCCTGGTCAGCTGCTGCTGGGTCCCTTCGCCTGGATCGAAAAGGAGACCCTCCGCGTCCCAGGACAGGAAAAAGCCGACATGATTGCGGCTGGCCGTGGGCACTTGGCTGGCCGTACCCAAAACCGTGAGGAATCTGTTCCGCATGGACTCTCCGGGTTACTCGTCAAGGCCTTCAGGGCTGCCTGTATACGCTATCGTGCCGGCTGAAGGCAAGCCTCCTTTCTCAAGCGTTTCAGCGGGTGCGCCGCTTGACCCCCGACCGTCTCTGTCTTAGAGCAAGTGAACCGCCCGCGAGGAGCCGCCCATGACCGAGACGCCGCAGAACGCTTCCCCCAGACGCATGATCTGGCAGCTGGCCTGGCCCCAGACCCTGATGATGTTCTTCCACTTCTGGATCGGGTTTGTGGACGTGTATGTGGCCGGGCAGCTCAATGAACGGGTTCAGGCCTCCCTGGGGCTGATCACCCAGACCCTTTTCTTCTTCCTCATCGTGGCCATGGCTGTAGCCAACGGCGCAGTTGCCGCCATCAGCCAGTCCCTCGGGGCAGGCAAGACCAGGCGGGCCATGCGCTATGTCAGCCTCTGCCTCGGTCTCATCCTCCTGGCCGGCTTGGTCCTCTCGGTAACCGGCTTTGGCGTCAAGGGCCTCCTCCTGGACCTCCTGCAGGTCCCCCCGGACATTCGCCCCCTGACCGACTACTTCTTGCAGGTCTACCTGCTGCTCCTGCCCTTGTACTACCTCTTCATCGTGGCCAATGCGGTCTTCCGCTCCCAGAAGCAGGTCTACATACCGCTCCTGAGCATGGTCCTGGCCACTCTGGCCAACACCCTCGGCGACTTCGGCCTCTGCTTCGGCCTCTGGGGGTTGCCCGAGCTCGGCTTCAAGGGCCTTCCCTGGGCCACCGTCCTGTCCATTGCCAGCGGGCTCCTGTTCGATGCCTTCTTCCTTGCCCGCTACGGCTGGCTCAAGCTGGGGACCTTCCCGCCTTTGCGCTGGATACGCAAGGGCCTGCCCTATCTCTGGAGGGTGGCCTGGCCTGCCGGCCTGATGCAAGTGCTCTGGCACACAGCCTACCTGGTCCTCTTCTCCATCACAGCCAGCCTGCCGACGGGCAACGTGTCCGCCCTCGCAGCCCTGGCCGCAGGACTTCGATTGGAGTCCATCCTTTTCCTCCCGGCCGTGGCCTTCAACATGACCGCCTCGATCCTGGTCGGACACGCCCTCGGTCAACGGGACTTCCCGCAGGCCAAACGCCTCGGGTTGAAGATCTGGGGATCGGGATGCGCCTTGATCACCATCATGGGAGCAATCCTCTGGCTGGCTGCGCCGGGCCTGTCCGAGGTACTCTCGGACAAGCCCGCCGTGCAAGCCGAGATCGTCAACTACCTGCACTTTAACATCGCCGCCATCCCCTTCACCGGCACCAGCCTGATCATCGGCGGTGTCTTCATCGGTGCCGGGGCCACTCGCTACAACATGCTGGCCATCGGGGTGACCATCTGGTTGATCCGCCTCCCCTTGGCCTATATCCTGGGACACCTCCTCCTGGGCCAAGCCACCGGCATCTGGGCGGCTATGCTCGTCTCGCAGCTCATCCAGGCAACGGTCATGCTCGTCCTCTTCTTTCTTAAGGACTGGTCCCGGTTCAGCATGCTGGCCAAGAAGGACCTCAAAAAGCCACAGGGAGTCACCCATGCATCTCAGCTTCCAACCTCTGTCCCTGGACGATCAAACCAGGTATAACCGGCTCCTCGATGCCTGCCCTCAAAAGGCATCTGACTACAGCTTCGTCAATCTCTGGGCCTGGAGGAACATCTACGGCCTGGAGTGGGCCTGGGACGAGAATCTGGTCTGGATTCGACAGAACAGCCCCGAGCCGGCCTACTGGGCTCCTGTTGGCCCCTGGGCAGAGGTGGACTGGAAGACGAGGCTCCGCGACAGACTCACCGAGACAACCTCCTTCATCCGCATTCCGGAAGATCTGTTCACCCTCTGGCGGGAGGCCTGCCACTCTGGGCTGGAGCTGGAGAGCAATCCGGATCACTGGGACTACGTCTACTCCGTGACCGAGCTCATCGAGCTTCGCGGCAATCGCTTTCACAAGAAGAAGAACCTGCGCAACCAGTTCGAGCGCAAGTACGAATACTCCTACATCCCCTTGACCACACGGGAGATCGAGCTGGCCTTGACCCTCCAGGCTGAATGGTGCCTCTGGAGGGACTGCGAGGACTCCACCACCCTGGAAGCCGAGAACCAGGCCATCATCAACACCCTGCAGGACTGGAGCAGCCTGGAGCGTGTCATGGGCGGGGGCATCGAGGTGGACGGGAACATGGTGGCCTACACCGTGGCCGAGCCGCTGGATGACCAGACCGTGGTCATCCATTTCGAAAAAGGCTGCCCCCAGCACAAGGGGGTCTATCAGGCCATCAATCAGCTCTTTCTGGCCCGCTCAGCAGCGCAGTTCGAGTACGTCAACCGCGAGCAGGACCTCGGCGACCCGGGACTCCGCAAGGCCAAGGAGTCTTACAATCCCATCGGGTACCTGAAGAAGCTTTGCGGCCTGGTCAAGCCCGACGAGCTGGCCTGAGCTATGTCCAGAATGGAGCTCTATGCAGCACCACTCTGGTTTGATGCACGCTCCATGTGGTATTGGCAATCCAACTCAGGCTGGCCGGTCAAAATGGTTCGAGTGCGAGGCGTCAGAAAAAGTCAGGCCCGAGCGTATGGTACCATACGCTCGGGCCTGATCGTGTGCAGCAACGAAGCAATCGAGTCACGAGGATCAGCCAGCAGCTGACAGGAGGCGGCTCTTCCACCCTGCCACAGCCCGCTTGAACAGCTGCGCATACCCCGGCAGGCCGCCAAGGCCTTTCTTGCCGAAGAGGAAGTTGATTTCCAGGAGCTGCGGCTGGCCCTGCCGGGGAAAGACCACATCAAAGGCAGCCAGGTCAATGCCGGCCCGTTCGGCTAGGTCCTTGGCCAGATCGATGCCGGCCCGTTGACGTTCCGGGTGGATGTCCGGCTCGATCCGAGCGCCCTTGGAGACGTTGTTATAGAAGGACTCGCCGCCGACCCGGAAGTAGCTCCTTTCCTGATCGGCCATGAGGACCACCCGCAGATCCATGCCTCCGCAGTCCACCCAGTCCTGAACCAAGACCCGCTCCCCGGCGGGAAGCCGGGACAGCCCCTCCTCATACTCCTGCTTGGTCCTGATCGGATAGACGTTCGAGCCGCCGCCGCCGAGATCGCTCTTCAGCACGAAGGGCAGCCTCCGGGGCAGGCCGGACGTGACCAAGGACTCGGCCGCATCGACCGGTGAGGCAAACAGGCTGGTCCTGGGATGCGGGAACCCAAGCGAGCGAAACAGGCCTATCTGGCTGGCCTTTCCTCGGTAAGCGTATCTGGCCCCGTAGCGGGGAAAATGGGCCCGGGCCAGGGCGGCCACCCGCCGATAGCGGACAGGGGAAAAGTACTTGGGCAGGAGAACACCAGTCGCCCGGCGGATAAGGTTCTCGGCCTGCTCATCCCAGAGGCCGATGGCCGGGAGGTTCTCGTCCAGGCGGATGCTGTGGTGCAGGGAGACGAAGAACGGCGTTCGGGACATGGAGCGCGAAACAGCCTCAGCGAGCCTTCCAAGTGGCAGGGCGCCCCTTGGCTTCAGGCCGGATCGGCTTTGCTGGAAACAGTCAGGCAGTCCTGACGAAAAGCGCAGCTTCCCTGATCGCAAAAGGCTTTCGCCGCCTTGCCGAAGCAGTCAAAGTTGCCCTCGGCCCTCTGAATAGCCCGAATGGCTTCCATCTTGGTCGTGCCCACGGGGAACTTCAGGCCGAGCTGCCGACCCAGAATCCGAATCTCTTGCATCTTCATGGCCATGCCTCACTCCAATCTCAAGGGCTTGTCCAGCCCGATTGTCCACGTGCTGCCCTTATACAGTCGAAGGCAGAAAAGCGCAAGACGTTCGAAGCGTGGACAGACCGGTATATCAGGTATTTTTCGGGCCGACGGCTGACGAGGCCATCCCGGACCGGCAGAGCCGTCAAGCGCCCGCGGTCAGCTCCTCGGCCAGACGGAAATGAATGCCGATATCCTCCCGCAGAGCCAGCCGGTTGCCCTGGGGGTCTTCCCGGGGAATCACCCGGACCCTGCCGCCGCTCATGGCGTTCAGAATCCGCGTGCGCAGCTTCTCGGCCGCCTCGCCCTTGGACTGCCCCGGCTTCACCGTGGCGTTGACATTCAGGTAGGCCACCCTGGTGCCGTCGGAGTAGAGGCCCTTCTCCTGGGAGAATCCCATTCCCGAAGGGATAAGCTGGAGGTTTTTCTTGTCCAGATAATCGAAGTCGATCTCCACCGGCTCGAGCTTGGTCACGCTCCAGGGGTAGCCCTTCTGCCCGTCCGGCCCGCCTGGACCGGCCACCAGGCCGACGCACAGGGAGATCTGATCCTCCCGGACCTCGGGCTGGACCTCATTCAACCGCCCCTCGAACATGGCCCGGATCAGGGGGCCCAGGTTGCACAGCCTGCGAGCGACCGGCTGGAACTCAGGCTCGCCGGGGCGAATGTTCACCTCGCAGACCCGGACTGCCCGCGGTCGCAGCCGCCCGTTTTCTTCAACAAAGGAAACGAAGCAGCCAGGATAGAGGACGCACGGGCGCAGAAGCCCTTCCTGCTGCATGATGCGCACCAGCGGTTCGGCAATGTCCCGCTCCACCAGCTCGATCAGCTCCGGATCCTCCAGGGGATGGGGCGAGATGCTGCCCATGCCACCGGTAATGGGATTATCCTTGTCCGCCGGTCCGGCAAAGCGCTCCGGATAGTCCATAGCCGTTGGCAGGATGCGGCTGTTTCCCCGGGCATCCACCAGAATGGTGAAGCTGATCTCCGCGCCGCTCATCCTGGACTCGATGAGCAGCGGCCAGGGAGCGCTTTTGAATCGCTTCTTGTAGTCCTTCTTGTAGTCCTGGAGGATCCCCTGGTAAACGGCCGTGAGCTCCCAGGCGTTCAGCACCAGTCGGGCCCCCTTGCCGCCAGCGCTATAGGGGTACTTGAGCACTGCGCCGCCGTAAGAGTGCAGGTAGTCCAGACAGATCCGCCGCACCTCGGAAAAGGAGCGGGCGTCAACCTCGGCCCAGCTGTCGGCCACCGGGATGCCGCCTCGTTCACAGAGCTTTTTACAGGCGATCTTATCCCCTTCGATAAAGGCCCCCTGGCTCGTCAGCCCGGCCACCTTGCCCCCATGCCCGGCGGCGTCGAGCTCATCGACCAGGCCGTTGAACAGCAGGGCCTCGGGCATGGGCAGAGCAAAATGGAGGCTCCCTGTCTCGAAGGACCTGGCCAAGGCTTCGGCATAAGAGGCCACCGAGTTATCCTCGGTGTCAATGAAGTCCACCGGCCAGCCCAAGCGGCCGGCCAGCTCGGGCATGGACGGGGTGCCCCGGACGACCGTCCCGCGGTACTGCCCGTCCGAGGCCAGGCTTCTGGCCGTGGAGACGACCAGGGCGCTCAAAAGGGTCCTTCCGTCGGTGCCGGCAAAACCGATCCGCCACGTATCCTGCATATGCTGCTCCTTGTCCTGCCCGCGGCAGCCCTTTCCAGGGGCCTTTTGGGCTTCTGGGCCACACAGCCTCCCGATTCGCCGCGATGTCTTGCCTATAGCCGCTGCACGGGGGCGAGGTCAAGCAGAGCCTTCGGCCGGGTCCTCCGAGGCAGGAGCGAAGCGGTCAGTACCAAATAAGGCAAAAAAACAAAAAAAAGCGTAAAAATGTGTTTTTTTTAAGAAGTAAATAATATTTGCATATAACAGCTATTTTTGCCTAAATTTTGCCCATTTTTTCCGGAAAATTTTCTTGCATTTCCTTTCGATTTCATTACTATGCGCGGGTGCTAGCACTCAGCTGAAAAGAGTGCTAACAACAGGTTGAACACTCACCAAACCATACGGATGGAGGAAGAGCTATGAAGCTGAAGCCATTGCACGATCGCGTTTTAGTCAAACGTCTGGAGGAAGAGGAAAAGACCAAAGGCGGCATCATCATTCCGGATACCGCCAAGGAAAAACCCATCCGCGGCGAGGTCATTGCTGTTGGACCGGGCAAGCTCGGAGATGACGGCAAGCGCATGGAGATGTCCGTCAAGGCTGGGGATACGGTCATGTTCAACAAGTATGCCGGGACCGAGGTGAAGATCGAAGGCGAAGAGCATCTGGTCATGCGTGAAGACGATATCGTGGCCATCATCGAGTAAGCAAACACGTGACTGAGTAAGGAGGATACACCTATGCCTGCAAAGGATATTCAATTCAGCGAAAATGCCCGCAAGACCCTGAAGCGGGGTGTGGACAAGCTGGCCGACGCGGTCAAGGTGACCATGGGACCGAAGGGGCGCAACGTGGTTATCGAGAAGTCCTTCGGCTCTCCGACCATCACCAAAGACGGGGTCACCGTGGCCAAGGAGATCGAGTTCGAGGACAAGTTCGAGAACATGGGCGCCCAGATGGTCAAGGAGGTGGCCAGCAAGACCAGCGACATCGCCGGCGACGGGACCACCACCGCGACCATCCTGGCCCAGAACATTTACACTGAAGGCCTCAAGCTCGTGGCCGCCGAGCGCAACCCCATGTCCATCAAGCGGGGCATTGACAAGGCCGTCGAGGCCGTGGTCAAGGAGCTGGACAATCAGAGCCACTCCACCCGCGAGGAGAAGGAGATCGCCCAGGTCGGCACCATCTCGGCCAATAGCGACGCCACCATCGGCAACCTCATCGCCGACGCCATGAGCAAGGTGGGTAAAGAAGGCGTCATCACCGTCGAGGAGGCCAAGGGCCTGGAGAACACCTTGGACGTGGTCGAGGGCATGCAGTTCGACCGCGGCTACCTCTCCCCCTACTTCGTAACCAATCAGGAGAAGATGACCGTGGAGCTCGAGGATGCCCTGATCCTCATCCACGAGAAGAAGATCTCCACCATGAAGGACCTGCTGCCGGTCCTCGAGCAGGTGGCCAAGCAGAACAAGCCCCTTTTGATCATCGCCGAGGACATCGAGGGCGAGGCCCTGGCTACCCTGGTGGTCAATAAGCTGCGCGGCACCCTGCAGGTCTGCGCCGTCAAGGCCCCGGGCTTCGGCGAGCGCCGCAAGGCCATGCTCCAGGACATCGCCGTCTTGACCGGCGGGCAGATGATCTCCGAGGATGTCGGCGTCAAGCTGGAGAGCGTGACCACCAACGAGCTCGGCCGGGCTAAGCGCATCGTCGTTGATAAGGAGAACACCACCATTGTCGACGGCGCCGGCGACTCCGCGGACATCAAGGCCCGGGTCAAGCAGATCCGCACCGAGATCGAGGAAACCACCTCCGATTACGACCGTGAGAAGCTCCAGGAGCGCCTGGCCAAGATCGTTGGCGGCGTGGCCGTCATCAACGTCGGCGCTGCCACCGAGACAGAGATGAAGGAAAAGAAGGCCCGGGTTGAGGACGCCCTGAACGCCACTCGGGCAGCCGTCGAGGAAGGCATCGTCCCCGGCGGCGGCGTGGCTCTGGTCCGCTGTCTCGGCGTTCTGGACGACGTCAAGACCGCCGACGAGGACGAGAAGGCCGGGGTTGACATCGTCCGCAAGTCCCTGAGCGAGCCCCTGCGGCAGATCTGCGTCAACGCCGGCTTCGAGGGCTCCATCATCGTCGAGAGGGTCAAGGCCGAGAAGGGCGCCTACGGCTTCAACGCCGCAACCGGCGAGTACGAGGACCTGATCAAGGCCGGGGTTATCGATCCCAAAAAGGTCACCCGCATCGCCCTGCAGAACGCTGCCTCCATTGCCTCGTTGCTCCTGACCACGGAAGCCGCCGTGGCCGAGAAGCCCGAGGACAAGGACAAGGGCGGCGGCGCCCCCGGCGGAATGGGCGGAATGGGCGGAATGGGCGGAATGTACTAAGCCTTCCGCACCCTCACAGCCACAGACGCACCAAAGCCGGGCCCCCTGGGGCCCGGCTTTTTGTTTTAGAGGGTTTCAATCAGGCGCCTTCGCGACCATTCGCCCCTGGAAACCACCTCGACCAGGCTCTTCTTGGGAAAAAGCCGGCTGGCGATCTGGGCGTCCGGCAAACCGTCGGAGCGCAGCTCACCTACTCGTCGCCGCAGGGCCTCGAGCTTCTCAAGCTTCTCGGTCAGGGCCCGATGGCCCTCCAGAAGCGGCCCGGCGTGGGAGCAGAAGAGCATGGTGACATCGAGCCGGAGGAGCGACTCCAGGCTCCTCATGAGCTCGGTCATGTCCTCCTCGGCAAAGGCGACCACCGGCGTGGAGCGGACGAAGACATCCCCGCTGAACAACCAGCCCGTGTCTGGCTCGAAGAGCACGATGTGCTCCTTGGTATGCCCCGGCGCAGCAATAACCCGGAAGCGGTGCCCGGCCGTCTCGATCTCTCCAGGAATCGGCTGGGCCGAAAATCCCGGACGCCTTCCCCAAATCAGACGGCGATACAGCGGCAGCCTGGCCGGCGAGGCCAGCTCGGCGATGGCCGAAGGCGGCGCCAGCACGTCGACCCCCAGCTCCTGCTCCAACCAGGCGGCCAGGCCGGCGTGGTCCTCATGCCGATGCGTCAGCACGACCCGCTCAAGGCTATGCTCGGAAAACACCTCCACCAAAGGCTTCTTCAGGGCATAGGGCCCGGTATCCACAAGCAGCCCGTCAATGAGATAGACCCAGACCGGGATGGACGTTCCCAGCAGGCTGGCCTTGCCCCCGACGCACGTCACGCCGTCGTGGGTTTCGATGCGGAGCATGCTCCCCTCCGAGCTTCGGAATTCTCAGCTGTCTTGATCTCCCCTGCACGCGGTCCTCAGCAGACCATCGCCAATGAGACCGGCACTCCTCGGGCTGAAGGCCTGCCCGGACGAACCCAAGAGGGCTTTCGCTGACACATCAGACTATCCCAGGCTGAAGGCTCTGTACAGTCACGGCAGTCTGTTCGGGTTCATTGCCGGATGGCCCTGATTGGTGTATACAGAAGCAGCGCCCAAGCGCTGCCCATTCGTGCCCGGCCCATTTCAGACAAAATCAGCCCTGGCACCGGCAGCTCAAACACGCGGGGCTCACATGAACAGACAACGCATCTCAAGCTGCCTGCTCCGATGCCTGACTGGACCGCCACAGCTCGGGTTTGCCTTCAGCCTGATCCTGGCCGGGCTGCTCGCCGTGACCCTTTCGCTTCCAGGGCGGGCCGCTCCTGGCAAGCACGGCAACGCCATTCTGCTCGGACAATCCTGCGCCCTGACCGGACCGGCCGGCGAGCTCGGGCAGAACTTTCGATCCGGCCTGCTGGCCAGCTTCGAGGCTTACAACCGCTCAACCGGGCTGTCGGTGCGATCCATTGAGCTCATCAGCCTGGACGACCGCTACGAGCCAGAGCTGGCCATCCGCAACACACGTCGCCTGATCGCCAACCCAGAGGTCTTCTGTCTCATCGGCGAGGTTGGTACGCCCACCTCCAAGGCTGTGCTTCCCATCATTGAGGAGGCCTCGGTACCCTTCATCGCACCCTTTACCGGGGCGGAGCTTCTTCGCCAGCCATTCAAGCCGCAGGTCTTCAACATCCGCAGCAGCTACGCGCAGGAGCTGGAGTGTCTGGTCGGCTATTTGACCGAAGCCCTCAATATCCAGCATATCGCCTGCCTCTACCAGAACGATGCCTTCGGCCAAAATGGGCTGTGGGGATTGAAGCGGGCTCTGGCCAAGCGGGATATGCAGCTCGTCTCTACCGGTCATTACGAGCGCAACACCGTTGCCGTGAAGAACGCCTTCTTGAGCATCCGCTCCGGCCAGCCCGAGGCCGTGGTCCTCATCGGAGCCTACAGGCCCTGCGCCTCCTTCATCTCCCTGGCCAGAAGGCACGGGCTCGAGTCTGCCACCTTCTGCACCATCTCCTTTGTCGGCGCCGAGTCTTTGCAGAAGACCCTGCAAGGCACTGAGAACGGCTGCATCGTCTCCCAGGTCGTTCCCTCGCCTTGGCAGTCGCGACTTCCAGTCATACAGGAGTATCGGCGAGACCTGGAACGTCATCAGCCTGGACGCGATTACGGATACGTCTCCCTCGAGGGCTATCTGGCCGGGCGCTTCTTCATCCAGGCCGTGCAGGCTATACCCGGGCCTCTGACCCGCCAGGGACTCATCCGGACCATAGAGAAGCGGCAGACCTTCGACCTCGGCGGTCTGGTCCTCCGCTTCGGGCCCCATGATCATCAGGGTCTCGACCGAGTTTACCTGAGCATCATCAAAGACTGCTGCGTGCAGCCCCTCAGCTCGGACCCGAGCCTTCCCCCGGCGCCTCCCTGATCATCCCGCCCACCCCGACACAGCCAGGCGTAGCAGTTCGCAAGTGCTGGGCTACCCTTCGTTCCGCTTCCGGCCAAGGTGTGTGGCCGATTCCTTGCAATAGGAATGCACGGACGAACCCCGAGTGTGGCTGATCGCTGGTTCCTGACCTGGTTCCTTCTCTGTGGAAGCACGCCAGCCGGGGCTTTTCTGCCGCTTTTCCCTGACAGGAGCATCAGGAGCGCACCCTTTATGGTCAAAAAATTGTCCATTCGGCAACGGCTTCTTGTCGGAACCATAGCCTGCGCCTTTTTGACCGCTCTGGCCGGCGGCGCGGGCATCTACTCCTTGAATCTGATTCATGGCTCGGTCCAATCCTCGACCACGGACATCACGGCCAGCCTGGCCGATCAGATATCCCAGAACAGCCGGCTGGCCCGCTTGCGATCCCTGGCCATCGAGACCTTGCATTGCCGCAGGCAGGAGGAGCTCAACGCCTTACAAGCCCGTTTCCAGATCCTGAAGCGCCAAGGCCCCTCGGAGAACCTGCCCGGGGAGCTCCGCATCCTCAAGGCCACAAGGTCACTGCTGCAGTCCAGGCAGGACACCTTTGCCGCCGAAGATGACCTGATCGCCCAGAGCCGGTCCATGAACCGGATATTGGGCGAGATCTCCAGCCAAGCCTTGACCATTGCCGACAATGTCAAGTTCGAGGCAGTCATGGCCATTGAAAGGGCTTGGTCCGCTTACAGCCGTGGCCTCGAGCACAAGGACATCGTCCCGGGCCTCGATGGCATCCGGAAGGAGCTCAGCCAGCTCTCAGCCTTGTCCGAAAAGGCCCTGTCCACGGTCATGCCGGCCATGTCCGTCCGGGCCCAGAGCAGCCAGCTGCAGCAGCTGGCGGGCGAGATCCTCAACGCCGACGATGTGGCCCTGGTCACCTACAAGAAGAACGACATCCTGAACCTGATCTCCAACATGGCCTTGGAGCTGGACAAGCTCTCCGGCCTCGGCGAGTCCGACCGCATCGCCCGGCTGGTCAGTTCCCTTCCCGAGAAGGTCCAGCAGCTCTCGCAGGCCAAGAGCGATCTCCTCCGGGCCGAAACTGGCCTGGACGAGAGCGTCGATGGCTTTTTCCGGGAGATGAACCGCTGGGACGACAGGCTCCTGGGCAAGTCGAGGGAGCTCAAGGCCGCAACCCGCAGCTCCCTCCTGGCTGGCGAAGGGCTGGTGAACACCTGGATGCACATTGAGATACTCTTGGCTGTCAGCGCCTTCTTGCTGGCCGCCCTGATAGGCTCCATCCTGTCGCACACCGTCAGCCGGCAGCTCCGCAGGCTGAACCAGGGCGTCCGCAGCGTGGGCGAGGGCGACCTGAGCTGTACCGTGGATACCGGAACTCGGGACGAGATCGGGGATCTCTCCCGATCCTTTGACAGCATGACCCAGAAGCTGGCACTCAGGGAGCAGGATCTCAAGGAGCAGGAGCAGCGCTTCCGGCGGCTTTTCGAGAACTCCAACGACGGCATCATCATCCATACCCTGGAGCAGACCATCCTGGATGTGAACCGCCGCATGCTTGAGCTGACCGGGTTGAGCCGGGAGACGCTCCTGAGCAGGTCCATGGCCGAGCTCATCCATCAGCCGAGCGAGGACGGATGCACCGAGGCTTTGGTCTCCGGCCTCCATCAGCACGGTGGTCAGCTCGAGGTCCGCATGCTGCAGGCCGACGGCGGGACCATCGAGGTGGACATCCGGACGACCTTGATCGACCCGGACGAGGGCATCATCCAAAGCGTGGTCCGGGACATTACCGAACGCAAGCAAGCCGAGCAACAGCTCAAGCATCAGATGCTGGAGATCTCCCAGGCCAACTACCGGCTGGAGGTCCTCGTTTCCAACACAGCCGAGCGGGAGAGGCGCATGGTCCAGCTCAAGCAGGAGGTCAACGAGCTGCTGCGCTCCAAGGGCCTTCCCAAGAAGTACCAGGCCCCCGACGAGGTCGAGCGGCAGCTTGGAACCGGCCTGACGCAACCGCCCCCCAGGGAGGGGCCGGCCAGCGGCAATGACCGTTCAGGCTGCACCTCGAGCATGGAATCCTGAGCGCGCCCGGCAAGCCTGGGACGCGCTCCTGAGCCTTGTAAAACCAATCCGCGGAGAATGCCCATGAGCCTGTCACTGTACTGGATGCATTGCGGGGGCTGCGGCGGCGACGCCATGGCCCTGCTCAACCTCGAGTCGCCTGGGGTGACGGAGCTCTTCGACAGCCTGGACATCTCGGTCCTCTGGCTGCCCTCCCATTCCAACGCCGGGCCCAAGAGCCGCCAGCGCCTTCTGGACGAGCTGCTTTCCGGCGACCGGAAGCTGGACATTCTCTGTATCGAGGGGGCCGTCATCAGAGGCCCTTCCGGGACCGGCATGTACCATACCTGTCTGGGGCAGCCCTCCAAGGACATCGTCTCCGGCTTGGCCGACCGGGCCGAGCACATCCTGGCCGTGGGGACCTGCGCCAGCTTCGGCGGCATCAGCCGAAGCTGCGGCATCGAAGCCACCGGCCTCCAGTTCGAGGCCGATCAGCCGGGCGGCTTTCTCGGCGCCGACTTTTGTGCCAGCAGCGGCGCTCCGGTGATCAACCTTCCGGGATGCCCTTGTCATCCGAGCATACTCGTCGGCACCCTCGCCAGCCTTGCCTCCGGCGCCGAGCTCGAGCTGAACCACTACAACATGCCCCTGGACTGGTACAATGTTCTGGTCCATCAGGGTTGCACCCGCAACGAGTATCACGAGTACCGGGTCGAGGATAACCAGTTCGGAGAAAAGGGCTGCATGTTCTTCCACCTGGGCTGCCAGGGTCCCTTGGCCTACGGGGCCTGCAACAAGCTGCTCTGGAACGGTCGCAGCTCCAAGACGCGCGTCGGCGTTCCCTGCTTCGGGTGCACCTCGCCTGATTTCCCCCATGACTGGCCGTTTTTCGAAACCCCGAACATCGAGGGCATCCCCGAGAATCTCCCTGACGGCGTGGACCGCGCTCACTACATGGCCTATAAGGAGATGGCCGCTGCGGCTGCCCCGATCAGGCTGACCGAACGAAAAACCGGAGTCTAATGAGCCAGTGCAAGCGGCTGAGCCGCTTGCACTGGCTACTCATATGGAGCAATGGGCAATGCAGAAATACAAATGCGCACAGCAAAGCCGCGCTAAAGAGCTTGAGGACGGTGCCCAAATGAAAAGGCTCGGCAAAATCAATCAGTTCAGGTAGATCAGAGCATGAACGATGCACTGACCAAGCGACTACAGGTGCCTTTAAACCGGGTTGAGGGCGATCTGGAGATCCAGGTGGACCTCCAGGAGGACACCATCACCCAGGCCTGGAGCAAGGGCGTCATGTACCGGGGCTTTGAGAACCTCCTCAAAGGGAGGAGCCCCCTGGACGCCCTGGTCATCGCGCCGCGAATCTGCGGCATCTGCTCCACTGGGCAGCTGGCTGCCGCCGCTTCCGCCCTGGACAACCTCTGCGCGGCAGAGATCCCCCCAAACGCGACCAAGCTCCGCAACATCGCCCAAATGGCCGAGCACATCCAAAGCGATCTGCGGCAGTCCTTCCTCATGTTCGCCGCCGACTTCGCTTCCTCGACCTTCGCCGACCGGTCGTGGTTCGATGAGGCAGTCAGCCGTTATGAGCCCTTCAAGGGCCAAACGGTCATCGAAACGGTCCGCTGCAGCAAGGAGATCCTGGAGATCATCGCCATCGTCGGTGGTCAGTGGCCGCACTCGGCCTATATGGTTCCCGGGGGAATCGCTTCGAGCCCAACGCGCAGTGACATCCAGCAATGCCGGTTCATCCTGGACAAGTGCCAGTCCTGGTATGAACGCCAGGTTTTGGGCTGCTCGCTGAGCCGCTGGCAGGCCATCGGCTCCCTTGCAGACCTGCAGGCCTGGCTGGAGGAGAGCCCCGCACACGCCGAGGGCGAGCTGGGCTTTTTTCTGCGACTCTGCCGGGAGACCCAGCTGGACTCGTTGGGCCGCTCGCCGGGCAACTTCATTGCCTTCGGGCAGCTGCCCCTGCCTGAAGGCTCCTGCGTTCAGAGCCGTTCCGGAGGCTCCTCGCTCATCCCGGCCGGGTTCGCCGAAGGCATCAACCTGGAGCCATTCGACCATTCGGCGGTCACTGAAACAGCTGCCGCGGCTTGGTATGCGGATGCGGACGGGCCGCAGCATCCCTGGGAGGCAGAGACCGTCCCGTACGCTTCAGGACGGGAAGGGTCCAAGTACTCCTGGATCAAGGCCCCACGCTACCGGGGTCGACCGGCCGAAACCGGCCCCCTGGCCGAGATGGTCGTTTCGGGGCACCCGCTGTTCACCGATCTCGTCCAGAAGCTCGGCTCCAATGTCTTTACCCGGCAGCTGGCCCGGCTGGTGCGGCCGGCAGAGCTGTTTCCGGCCATGCGGACCTGGCTCGACGAGATCAACGTCCGGGACCGCTTCTACATACCGGTTCAGAGCATTCCCGACGGCCAAGCCTGCGGCCTGACCCACGCATCCAGGGGAGCCCTGGGGCACTGGCTTGAAGTTCGTGACGGACGTATCGGCTCCTATCAGGTCATCACCCCGACGACCTGGAACGGCTCGCCCAGGGATGAGCACGGCGCTGCTGGACCCTGGGAGGAGGCCCTGCAGGGCACGGTCCTGAACAACACCGAGGATCCTGTGGAGCTCGGGCAGATCGTCCGCTCCTTCGATCCCTGCCTGGTCTGCTCGGTTCACGCCCTGACCCCGAAAGGACGGAGGTGTTGGTGTCTGGGCTAAAACGCATTCTCTGCCTGGGCAATCCATACATCGAGACCGATCGAGCCGGTCCGCTGGTCTTCGAGCATTTGACCGCCCAGAGGCTTCCGGACAGCCTCGAGATCGTCGACGGCGGTCTGGCCGGCCTCGACCTGCTGCGCTTCTTCGCCGGCTGTCAGGCTCTCGTTCTTGTGGACAGCCTGCTGGAGCAGCCGCTAGTGCCCGGCGGGCTGGTCCTGCTCAGCCGGCAGGAGGCCGCCGAGCTGGCCACGGAGACCTTCGGCCACGGGGCGGGGCTGCCCTACCTGCTCAAAATGCTTCCAGCCGCCCTGGAGGAGACCATCCCGGAGGTTACTGTCCTGGGCCTGCAGCCGCCCTTCTCCAGGACCCGCATCGAAGCGGCGGTTCGATGCTGCTTCGAGCTCTTGGCCGTTCAGCCTGCAGCCATCCCGGAAGGTGAGAGGATCTCAGGGAGGTAATCGACATGTCTTCAGCCGAGGAGCTCCAGCGGGAAAACGCCAGACTGCGGGAGGAGATCAGGGTTTCCAGGCGAGCGGCCAGAATCACGGCCGATCTGGTAGTCAAGCAGTTCGCCAAGGCCGACGATATCCTCCAGCAGCTCGAGGAAAAGGCCGCCGAGGAGAAGGAGCTCAAGAAGCAGCTGGAGCTCAAGCTCAAGGAGGCGACCAGGAGGGAACAGGAGCTGGCCGAGGAGAAGGGGCGCCTGCAGGACATGCAGATCGCCTCCATAAACATGATGGAGGACCTGGCCTACTCACGGCAAACCGCTGAGGAGGCCACCAAGGCCAAAAGTCAGTTTCTGGCCAACATGAGCCACGAGATTCGGACCCCCATGAACGCGATTATCGGCATGGCCGATTTGCTCCTGGACACCGGCCTGACCTCGGAGCAAAGCAATTACGCTCGAACCCTGAAGAAGAGCGCCGAAAACCTCCTGACCCTGCTGAACGACATCCTGGATTTCTCCAAGATCGAAGCCAGGAAGCTTGAGCTGGACGATATCGACTTCAACCTCCAATCCGCTCTGGAGGAGACCAACGAGCTCCTGGCCCTGAAGGCGTCCCAAAAAGGCTTGGAGTATGTCGTCTCCATTGCCCCCGATGTCCCCAGGCAGCTCCGCGGCGATCCGGGAAAGCTCCGCCAGATAGTCATGAACCTGTGCAGCAACGCCATCAAGTTTACCGATTCCGGGGAGGTCAACCTCCGGGTGGAGCTGCTGGATGAAGATTCCCAATCGGCCCGGCTGCAATGCAGTGTCAGCGATACTGGCATCGGCATCTCCGAGGACCAGCAGGACCGGCTCTTCGCCCCCTTCACCCAGGCGGACAGCTCCATGACCAGGCGCTATGGCGGCAGCGGTCTCGGCTTGGCCATATGCAAGCACTTGGCCGGAATGATGTCCGGTGAAATTGGGCTCAAGAGCCGTCCTGGCCATGGCTCGACCTTCTGGTTCACGGCCGTGCTGGCCAAGCAGTCGGAAGAGCCTCGGCAGCGAGGCGAGCCAGTGATCGAC
>Ga0207797_1000462_pt1 | contig 31472 bp, 31 predicted proteins | sample PRCRCaboRojoPR_6_FD_187275 | JGI IMG/M metagenome (GOLD analysis project Ga0207797, IMG submission 187275) | Marine sediment microbial community from Cabo Rojo, Puerto Rico - PR CR 10% Liquid 1 (SPAdes) | ecosystem: Environmental > Aquatic > Marine > Coastal > Sediment | place: Cabo Rojo, Puerto... | reverse complement strand
AGGATAGTCGCCACTGCGATAATCAGAATCCGTTTCCATGTTCCCGTACGTTTGGAACCCATACCTGTCTATCCTCTTCCTGATGTTTATCTATCCGATAGGATTGCCCTCTGAGTCAAACTCACTGAAATCGATTTGTTCCTGCTGAATATGCCTGGCCGCATACTCTGTGATCACACCCGACCGGACGAAAACCCGGAAGAGCCGGGCATCCATTTGCCCGTCATCCACCATACTCTTCAAAACCCGCACTGCTTCGGACAGTGTCATCGGTTCCTTATACGGCCGGTCTTCTGCGGTCAGCGCTTCGAACACATCCGCCATGGCCATAATCCTTGCCTGAAGGGGAATTTCCTCCCCTGCAAGTTCGTCCGGATAACCGGAACCGTCCATCCGTTCGTGGTGAGCACCCGCATAACGCGGAATATTCCCAAGTCCTCCGGGATAGGGCAGCTGTTCCAGCATCTTTCTGGTGACAACAACATGGTTTCGGATAATTTCCCGCTCTTCTGCATTCAGCGTGCCCTTTTCGATCATCAGGTTCCGCTGTTCATCGTCTTCCAGCAAAGACCTGTGTTCTCCCCTGAGTGATAGGCGGCGACTTCCGATTTCCGTCACCCGGTCTTTGTCCTTCCGGGTAAGCCTTACATTTCCGGCATTTACCTGCCTGAGCCACTCGCGCTCCTGCTCCAGTTTCCGGAATTCGCCATTACCGGAGTCTTCGACAGTCTGTGCTTCCATAGATTGGTCTGCAGCCAGTCGTTCCCGGAGCCGTGCAATCTCCCGGTCCCGTTTCAGAATCTCGTAGCGCAGTTCAACCGCCTCCATTCGATCATAGAGGGTCTCCAGCTTTGTGGATTTCTCCACCACCCATTCGGGTGTTGTAATCTTCCCGATATCATGCAGCCAAGACGCCAGGCGAAGCTCTTCCATCTGATCTGTGCTGAACCTGTTCCCGGGTAGCTCGTCCTCATCTTCGTTCACCGCCCGTGCAATCTGCATGGTCAGCTCCGCAACACGTTCGATATGCCCTCCCGTGTACGGGGATTTCTCGTCAATCGCCTCGGCAATAACTCTGATCAGTGCGTCAAACATGCCCCGCAAATCGCGAATCAACTGGGTATTGGTAATCGCTACGGCTGCCTGCGACGCCAGAGATGACGCAAGTGCCTGTCCTTCCCCGGAAAACGGAACCACCTCACCGGCTTCGGCGTCCCGGGCATTGATTAACTGGAGTACACCGATAATCTCCTCTTCATGATTCCGCAGAGGAACACTGAGCTGGGACTTTGTCCGGTAATCGTGAGTCCGGTCAAACTGTTTCGGGCCGGTGAAGTCAAATTCGCCGTCAGTTTCGTAGACATCGGGAATATGAATAACTTCACCCGTCAAGGCACAATATGCGGAGGTGTTATTGTAATTGGGCAATCCCTCGCCGGTAAACAACGGGACGGATGGAAAATCCACCTCTTCTCCTGTCCCGCCCATATGTATTCCCAGTGATGCCGTTTGCGCAATTTCAATATGCAGTTCGGTCTTATCCTCATCGAGCAGGTAAATGGATCCACCATCGGCATGCGTCAGATTCCGGGCTTCTTCAACGATCCGTTCCAGCAGTTTCGGCAATTCCCGCTCAGCGGAGAGTGCGACCCCGATCTCACTGAGTTTCTGCACCTGCTCTGTCAGCGTTGAAATGCATTGCCGGATCTCGGGAGCGGCATTCTCCAGCAGCTCCTCAAGACGATCTTCAGGATAGGGGATCCATCCGGAGGCCATCTGCTGTTCCGTGTTGTCTTGTTCACTCATGCGCTGCTCTTGTGCATATCATATTCAGGTTCTCGCACTGGGAAGAATGAGTAAAATATAACGTTATGTGCTGATCCACAACTAGATAGCGAGAGATTTGTAGGCCCGCGTGATGCGTTCAGGAACTCACAAATGAGCAAACCGGTCAACGTGCTCACTCTCGCCGAACACGAGTATGACATCACCATCCTGCAAGCGATAACCCGCGGACGGCATCACCTCTCTGGTTCCCCCGTCACCTTCGCGCTTTTTAATCAACAGTATCTCCACATGGTATCGCTCCCGGAGCCGGGCTCCCCGGATAGTTTGGCCAGTCAGAAATTTTGGCACCTCCCGTTCAAGCACGGAAAATCCGCTGACCACTTCGACCGGTTGTGGGGTCGTCCGCCGGGAGACCAGTTTACTCGCCATTCCGGAAGCCATATCCCGCCGGAAGATCTCGCGATTGTAGGCTTCGATCACATCCTGGCGCCAGACGGTGCCCACCAGTATCCGGCTCTCCGGATCTTCTACCACCGGGAGTTCGTCGATACCCTCCTGGGCAAACTGATCCATTGCCATATCCAGCGTGTCTTCTTCGGTTAGGTTCACGGAACACTCATGCGCAATATCCCCGGCAATGATCAATTCGCTGAGAACTTCGGTATCCTGGATCAGTCGCCGAAGGTCATTCAGCGTGACATATCCTGTAAGCCTGTCCTCATTATCCACGATGAAAAACACAGAGTGCGAGCTTCCGGACATGAGTGACATTAGCTCCCGCAGGGTGGTCACTTCATCCACTTTCTCCACTGTGCTGCGCATTGCCGATTTCACCTGGAGAGAACGCAACACATTTATGTCCTGTCCCCTGAAAATATCCACGCCCCGCCGCAGCAGTTTCAGGGTGTAAATCGACTCCTGCTTTATCACCATGGATGAAACGGTTGCCAGGATGGTGGTCAGCATCACCGGCAAAATAATCTGATAATTATTAGTCATTTCAAAAATCATCAGAATCGCCGTAAGTGGTGCATGGGTGGTTGCCCCCACAACGCCGGCCATCCCGACGAGCGCGTACGCGCCGGGAGATGCGGAAATCCCCGGCATAATGGCGTTCACGATGGTCCCGATCACCCCACCGGTCATTGCCCCAAGAAACAATGACGGTGCGAAAATCCCTCCCGACCCCCCGGCACCGATGGTAATGGATGTGGCAACCGTTTTCCAGAGAAGCAGAATCAGGGCAACTCCCCAGGTGATATCATCCAGGAGCATTAGATTAATTGCCGGGTACCCGTTGCCCAGAACATGTGGAAATACCAGTCCCAGCACACCGAGCATTAATCCGCCAACAGCGGCTCTGGCATAAAACGGGAAGTCAAATTTATCGAACAAGTCTTCAGTGCGGTAGAGCGCAACAATAAATCCCAGTGCAACAGCACCGGTGACTAATCCGAGAACTCCGTACGGAATTAATTCCCAGGGACTAATCAGATGATATGCCGGCAAATCAAATGCATGTGAAGTCCCGAGGTAGTTGTGGGATATGACGGTGGCAACCACACTGGACACCACAATCGGACTGAAGTGGGCCACCCCGAAATCACCGATGATGATCTCCACAGCGAACAGGGCTCCGGCAATCGGTGCATTAAACGTGGCAGCAATACCGGATGCAGCACCACACCCCACAAACGTTTTCATCCGCTGGCTGGAAACCTGGGAAATCTGCCCGAACAGAGAACCGATAGCCGAACCGATCTGCACCATCGGACCCTCCCGCCCCACCGAACCACCGGTTCCGAGACTGAGGGCTGACGCCACGGTTTTAAAGACAGCCACCCTCGGCCGAATAATACCGCCTTTAATGGAGGTGGCTTCCATTACTTCAGGAACTCCCGCACCGCGGGCTTCCGGCGCGAAATATCTGATTATAAAAGAGGTGAGAACCAATCCCAGTGTGGGAACTACAAGAATCCAGTACCAGGGGACCGACTGAATAATCTCCACAGGGGCGAGGTTCACGCCCCAGCTAAAATTCTCAACAAACCGAAGGAGATAGATGAAACCCACCGAGCCATATCCCCCGAGAATCCCGATAATCAATCCGCCCAGGAGAATGAAGAGGTGCTCCGAGAACTTGATCCGTTGAAGCAGCGAACGGAAGAACCCCTTCCAGATCCGCTTCCGGCGGGTCCATTTGCGTAATCGCTGGAATTTCATTGGATCCATCAGTGAGACCACAGTGCGTTTCGGTACCCGGAAAATTTACGAAATTCTGCATTGACCGAAAGCAAAGAAATAATTCCGGAATGCGACTGTAACTGCGTTTTCCTATGTTGATATAATATGCATTCATTGAAGTAGAACGACAGGAGGTATCAATGAACACCTTTTATAGATTCCCGGTGATAGCAACACTTGCGATATTGCTGTGGGTTGCCGGGCCTGTCCAGGATCTGCACGCATCTTCCACACAGAGCTATGACGCCCGGCTCTCGGAGTATGAATATCCATATCCCGTCTCCTATTTCCAGATTGAGGCCCAGCAGCAGGAGCTGGAGATGGCGTATATGGATGTGAAACCGGAGAGCGAACCAAACGGGGAAACAGTCCTCCTCTTGCATGGTAAAAACTTCTCCGGTGCCTATTGGGCGCGCACCATCGACTCCCTGGCCACCAAGGGATACCGGGTGGTGGTGCCGGACCAGATCGGATTCGGGAAGTCCGGTAAGCCGGCGCACTTCCAGTTCAGTTTTCACACCCTTGCCACTTACACCAGGCGTCTTCTCAACCATCTCGGCGTAAACCGGATCTCGGTGGTCGGACATTCTATGGGAGGGATGCTGGCCAGCAGATTCACACTCATGTTCCCGGAGATAACCAGGCGGCTGGTGCTGGTGAATCCCATTGGCCTGGAAGACTGGAAGCGGAAAGTGCCCTATCAGACTATCGATAAATGGTACACCGGTGAGCTGACTAAAACACCTGCGAAGGTCAAGGCTTATATGCGTGAGAGCTACTTCGACGGTGAATGGAAGGCAGAGTACGACCCGCTGATCGAAATCCAGGCCGGCTGGATCCGTGGTCCGGACTATGAGCGGATTGCCTGGGTGTCAGCGCTGACCTACGATATGATCTTCACCCAACCCGTCCTGTACGAATTTCCCGACATTGAGGTGCCCACGTTGCTGATCATCGGACAACGGGACCGCACAGCACTGGGGACAGATCTGGTCCCAACGGAGGTTGCTGAAACCATGGGCAACTATCCCGAGCTGGGGCGGAAGGCGTCCGAGGCTATTCCGAATTCGAAGCTGGTTGAACTGGATGGGATTGGACATATACCCCATTACGAGCAATTCCCCCGGTACTGGGAAGCGCTGCGTTCGTTTCTGGCCTCCGACTAACGGGAAAATCACACTCCGGGCATCCGGCAAGCCGGATGCCCGGAGCTGTTCGTCAGCAAAGTTCTCCCCTGGCTACCGCTACAACCTTCCCGCCAACGTCCACCGTGATCCCGGAGTCGGATGCAACGGATCTCAGACAGAGCAGTGAGGGACGGTTCAACGCGTAGCCCTGCTCCACCCTGAGATCGATCTCCGGTTCACCGGTATAGCGATGGTGGGCGAGATATCCGGCCAGGCAGCCATTGGCACTGCCGGTGGCGGGATCTTCCGGTACACCATAGTAATCCGCAAATACCCGCACATGCAGATCATTGTCAGGCTCCTCAGTCTCCGGTGCGAAAACGAGGATAGCTTGAGTCTCTGAACCTTCCAGCAGATCCGGATAGACCGTATAGTTCACTGAGGCGCGTGTTACCGCATCCAGAGATACCAGGGGCACTATAATAAACGGGAGACCGGTGGAAACCGCCTGGAGAGGAAACCGGGTATCCAGATCGCCCTTTTCCAGACTCAGCACGTTCGTCATTGTCTCCGGTTCGAACTCCTCGCCGAATTCCGGAGGGTTCTGCCGCATCCAGAACACCGCACTTTCCGGATCTATTCTGACCGGGATTTGGCCCACTTTCAGGTTCAGAATAATCTCATCGGGAGTGTCGTCCCGGATATAATTCCTGATAACGAATGCCGTGCCCAGGGTGGGGTGACCGGCGAAGGGGACTTCCTCCCGTGGAGTGAATATCCGGACATCATATCCGCCGTTTACCGGCTGATCCGACCGGATAAATGTGGTCTCTGAATAGTTCATTTCCAACGCCAGCTGCTGCATTTCCTCATCGGCCACGTCTCCGGCTTCGGGGAAAACCGCCAGCTGGTTGCCGGCATACCTCCGCTCGGCAAAAACATCAACGATGTAGAATTCCTGATTCATTTGTTCTCAGAGAATTGGTAATTGACTATGAAACTTACACCGGGAAATTTATCCGGCGCAAACTGGTAATATTTATCACGGTGCTCTCATACCGTGCGATACTGCCGAACCAAGCCTGCCCACTGTGCCTGGCGCTTTACGCGAGCGTCTGAAGACCCTCGCTGATCTGCAAACAGCCCCTGCCGGGGCTGTTTCTGTGTCCGTATCTCAACTCGAGCCCCGGACTAAATCCGGGGCAGGCGTTTTCATCTCAACCTTTTCACCGTTCACTCTTATTCAATCCGCCGCGGCAAATCATTCACCATTAATCGATAATCGTTTACTTCATCCTTCATCCTTCATCCCCTCTCCTTGATGTGCGGGACAGAAATATGTCGACCGCGAAGAGACTTTTATCTTTTGAATCCGGCCTCTTCCGCATTTGGGGCATTCCTCACCCTCCTCCCTGTGTCCCAGCAGATAGCCGGGCGGAAAACGCTCCGGATTCACCTTCTCATCAATAGCAGTCCGGAGCACTTCACGCATAGTGTCAAATAAGAGATGAATTTGATCTTTCGTGAGATCTGTAACTTGCATTTTCGGATGGAATCCGGCATGAAACAGCAATTCATCCGTATAGATATTCCCTAAACCGGCCATGGTGTTCTGATCCATAAACGCGCTCTTCAGCATCCCGCGTTTCTTTCCAAGCAGTTGTTCAAACTCATCGTACTCCAAATTGAAGACGTCCGGTCCAAGGTCCTGGTTCCGGATATACGACTCCGGATCGTTTGTATAACCCACCTTACCCAGCATGCGCATATTGTCATATGCGAGATTATACCCGCTCTCAAACGTGAACAGCACACGCACGTGGTCCGGCTCCATCTCCGGATCCTGATAATATTGCAGAAATCCTGTCATCCCGAAGTGGAAAATAACAGCAGTCTCATTCTCAAGGATCCCAAAAAGATATTTCCCATGCCGCCTGGTCTCCTCAAACTGGTGACCGGTAACCGCCGTCCGGAACCTGTCAGTCGTGATCTCTTCCAACAATCGTGGCTCTCTGACTTCCACCTGCTGAATTCTCTGGTGCAGGCCAGTGGCATCAAAATACTGGCGAAAAACTTCAAGGTCTGGTAATTCAGGCATAGCGCTTCCGGAGAGGTTTCAAGTTCATTTTAATTACAGATACGCAGGTATATCGGAAGAGCTGGTGGGATAGGTATAGACCATCTCTTTCAGAGATGCAGCGGTGATATTATGCTCCATGGCCAGGGCAAATATATTAATGACTTCATGTGCTTCCGGACCGAAGAGATGGGCTCCCAGGATATGATCGGTTCCTTCTTCCACAAGAATCTTGAATCCCGAATGCCGTTCATTTTCCCGGCGGGAGGTAACCCAATCGGATGTGTCCCCCTGTCTCACCGTATAATCCAGTTGTAATTCCTCGGCGGTTGCCTCTTTTAATCCCACAGAAGCAACCGGGGGAAGGGTGAATACCACGGTGGGAATCACAGTATAATCCGGAATGGCCTGGTTCCCCTGGATAAGATTTTTCCCGGCAATATGCCCCTCCATCGTGGCCACCGGCGTGAGTGGAGGACCACTTTCCGCAGCATCACCGGCAGCGTACACGTCATGATTGGACTGACTCTGGAGATACCGGTTCACAATAATTCCCTTCTGATCGAATTCAACTCCGGCGTTTTCCAACCGCATATCCGCGATATCGGGTACGCGGCCGGCTCCGTGAATCACCAGATCGGCTGGATACTCCTCAATTTTTCCGTCCCGATCGCCCTTCACTATAAATTGATTCTCGTTTTGCAAAACAGAAATGACTTCCGTGTTCAGATGAATATCTATCCCCACCTCACCGGATGTTTGCAGTAGCAAATCCAATATCTCCGGCTCAAAAAAGGGTAATGGTCTCTCGTTGCGATGCAAAATTGTCACCTGGACGCCGGCCCGGGCTGCAATATGAGCGAACTCCATGGATATATAACCGCCACCGGCACAGACAATCCGTTCCGGCAGCTCCTCCAGTTCTAAAAATTCGTCACTGGTAACCAGATGCTCGGAACCCGGAATGTCCAGAGGACGAGGGCGGGATCCGGCGGCTATCAGGTATTTCCGCGCGGAGTATTCCTTCCCGTTCACTTCAATGGTCTTTTCATCCTTAAAATGAGCTCTCCCGCTGATGGGGGTAATCCCCGCATTTCTCAGCCATTCCTCCGTTTGTTCCGGTACGGGTTTCGTAAAGGAACGCTTGAACTCCTGAAGATCCGACCAGTTCACCTGCACGGATCCGGAATCAATCCCTTTGCCACTCATCCGGTAGACCCAATCCATTGCCTGGGCACCGGCGTAATACACCTTTTTCGGGATACAACCTCTGAGCGCACACGTACCTCCAAAGGGCCTCGAATCCACTACAGCCACTGCCCACCCCGCATCCGCACATGTTTTGGCGGCCACAGAAGCTGCGCCACTCCCGATCACGATCAGATCGTATTCCTCACTCATATCTTCTCCCTCTCATTGCAATGGTTTTCCTCCGGGATCTCTACTCATCATCTCCCAGGATTTTCAGCAATTTCTTCCTCAGGCGCTTCACGTGGTCTCCATGCCAGAACACCTGATTGCAAAACTGACATAGATAGAAATCATCCCGATACTGATATACCCGGTCCGGTACACGGCCTTTAGCCTCCTCCTTCGAAATTGACTTCAACGGAGTATTGCATTCCAGGCACCGGACCATAAACCGGGATTCGACGAAGGAAACCGGATAATATTGTGACACCAGATCAAGCTGGGATTCGGGATGTTGCGGTTTTACATAAAACGAGTGCCCCTCTTCCGAAGCTGACCGGCAAAGTGCTTTATCACGGGTCAACAGGATCCTGTGATCCTGCTGACTGATTTCAAGAAGTTCGTGGTCGAGCAGATTTTCACTGAATAATGTATCATATCCCAACGCCCGGAGATACTTTGCCAGCCGTTTCAGCATGATGTCCGCGGAAAACGCTAATTCATCACCTGGGTACTCAAGCATGGGCGCCCTTATAATCGCTGGGACGGATTAGTGATGTGAGTTTTGGATAGGCCGTCGATAGTATTCGAATGTGGTCTCGGTGCCATGCCAGTTGTCAAAGGTTTCCAGAACCTCAGCATCCCCGGAGAATTGCCCGCTTTGTCCTTCCACCACATGGCCCGAGATATACTTCACTCCACGTTTTCGCATCCAGTTATAAAATATTCGTTTGAGAAGCTTGGCAAACCCGGTCTTATGAAACCGCGATTTGAAAGCGAATGCATAGGTATAGATCGTATTTTTCTTGCCCAGATTGGCGTCGCACAAGGCCCAGCTCTCGGAATGAAACTGTTCCAGCGGCACCCCGATAATATACCCGATGATCTCATCGTGATATCTGGCGATAAACGGAAAGGTGTTCGGATAATCGAAATATTTTTGGATAGAGGATGTATTTAATCTGGCCGAAGGACCGAATTTATCCGCCAGACTTTCCGAGACCTCAACAAGCTCCGGCATAATGTCGTCACCGACCTGTTGTAATAATCCGATCTCTAACTCATCACTGGTACCGATGAGTTGAATCCGTGTATCCTGCGTATTCTGGTCAATTACATTCACAGCCATTTCAAAGCTTCACCTGTCTCTGCTGCCATAAAACTAGTATTTCTCAAACGGAAAGCAAGCACGGAGTTCTTCCGGTTTCCCGGATCACGACCGTTCGAAAATATGCCGGAGCTCGTCATTAAATGCTTCGTACACCGCCTCATCAAATAAAACAAACCGCACTAATGTCAGATTGGAAGCTGACTGAAGGAAATCAATGGTGGTATGGAGCATGACACTGGCACACTGATGGATCTCCACACCTCCCGCTCCTGTGCCAATGGCGGGGAAGCTCACCGATGAGATGTTATTTTCCTCAGCAACCTCCAATGCGGATTGTGTGGCTTTGCCAATCGCATCGGGATTTGTTTTCAGATCCTGTCCCATGCTCACCGCGTGGATCACATACGAGGCTGTGAGATCTCCTCCCCCGGTCAGCACAGACTCGCCAACGTTTACCGGGCCCTGTTCCGTGGCCTCATCCTCAATGCTGTTCCCCCCTTTCTTTTTAAGAGCACCGGCCACGCCGGAGCCCATCCAGAGATGATCGTTCGCTGCATTCACCACTGCCTGGGTATCCTGTTCGCTGATATCTCCCTCAACAATTTCCACTTTACTTCTGTTAATCTGCACTTCCATAGAAGCGATTGCCTCCTATTGCCCTAAAATCATTTTCCGGATTTCCGGTATCTTACTTCGGTGTGCTTTATACGTAATATGCACACTGGTGTTATTATAATTCTTCTCCAATACTTCCGCATGTTCATGGAGCGCAGCAATTTTGGCCCCGAATTTCACCGAGAGCGTGATCTCATCCCGGATGTAATCCTTTTCCTTCTGTTCAATGATACGCTGAACCACATCATCGACCCGGATATCGCGTTCGGCAGAAATAAGTAACGCATCGGGATAGTCCCGCTTCACTTTTGCCAGCAGATTGTTTTCCTCTATAGCATCCACCTTATTAAAGACGGTGACCGAAGGGATTTCCAGGCAATCCATATCCTGCAGTACCTCATTCACGGTTTCCAGGTGTTCTTCATATTGCGGGTGATTGATATCAACCAGTTTCAGCAGCATATCCGCTTCCCGGACTTCCCCAAGAGTTGACCGGAACGAGGCAACCAATTGATGGGGAAGCTTCCGGATAAATCCCACCGTGTCCGACAGCAACACTTTATGATTCCCGTTTAACTGTACGGACCTGATGGTGGTATCCAGTGTTGCAAAGAGTTGATCCTCCACCCTGACTTCACCGGGTGTCTCACAGATCCGATTCATCAGAGTGGATTTGCCCGCATTGGTATATCCCACCAGTGCCACCCGGAATTCCTCGGAACGGTTCCCACGACGCACCTCACGCTGCTGCTCCACTTTCTTTAGTTCCGTTTTTAATTTGGAGATCCGATCCCGGATTAGCCGGCGGTCAATCTCAATCTGGGTCTCCCCCATTCCCCCGCGGACACCAATGCCACCCTCCTGCCGTTCAAGGTGCGTCCAGCGGCGGGTCAGGCGCGGCAACAGATACTCCAGCCGGGCAAGCTCCACCTGGGTCTTCGCCTCTTTGGTCTGTGCATGCTGTTGAAAAATAAGCAGTATTAACCCACTGCGATCCATGACTCTGGCATCGGTGATCTTTTCAAGATTCCGTGTCTGCGCCGGGGACAGATCTTCATCGAAGATGACCACATTGAGATCCTGCTCCTCGACCATCCGGCCAAGAGTTTTGGCCTTCCCCTCTCCGATAAAATAAGCCGGATCGATTTTATCACGATTCTGAATCACCCGGTCCACCACTTCAATGCCGGCGGTCTGCGAAAGCAGCTTCAGTTCTTCCAAATATTCATCGATCTGCCAGCTGTCCCGGGGGGTAACGGTTACCCCGACAAGTACGCCGCGATCGATACGGGGTTGTTCATCTGGTTCAAACATTTATTCCTTGCTGTCACTCCTTTGACGTGTTGTTCCGGTTCTGGAGATAATCATTTCAGTTATCAGACAGGCCAGGGTTAGCGCGAACAACCAATGCCAGAGAGGTCTGCCCTGTACTAATCCCGCCCCTCTGGCCAGGGCACCGGAATCACCCGCTTGTATATATGCACCGAATTTTTCTCCAAAGATCACTTGCCATTCGTCAACAGCGAGTTTGTGCGGATTTCGTTCACCTTTCTGCACATTTACTGAATACAGCGCCAAAAGTTTCTCCTGGTGGTATACGCCGTAATGCCCGGGCAAATGTGTATCCTCATAACGAATCTCGGGCTCGTTCACCGGCAGGATCACCGATTGTCCACTGGGAGTAATCAGGCGTAGCTGTTCTCCTGTCGATACATTCTCAATATTATATACGATTGGCTCACCGGTCAATAACTGATTCTCATAAGCCTGTTGCCGGCCGGACAGGTAGTACGCACCACGGACAAGCAGCGGTATCAGAATACCCCGGCGTGGCAGATCAGTCCATTCCAGAGATAATCCGCTGCTCCAGGTCCAGATCCGTCCTTCCCCGAATTGACTCTCTGTTAAAAACGGCGCTCCACTGTTTAAACGCATGAGTACACCGGAAACAGTTCCGGTAAGCGTAAAATACCTGGATACTCTGGGCAACTGTATCACTGATGGTTCTTTATACGTTAAATCTCTGAACACCGGATGGTCCCAGTTAACCTGCGAGACTTCCTGATACTGATTGGCCGAGAGCGCGGTATATTGTCCGAACACCGGAGATTCATCGAATAGCTGGAAATCCTCCGCCTGCCGGACACTGTTCCCGGGGAAGTACATCACTCCGGTCCCTGATTCTACCGCATCTCTGAGATACCGCTGCCGGGTATCGTTGAGGACAACATCCGACAGGATAACCATATCAGCGGATTCCAGAGCCGATCCATTGATATTTGACGACGGAATAGTTTCAAAGGAAAACGCAGACCGTTCATCCGCCACACTTTCCAGTGCGGTTTGTGCAAAAAGTCCGGCATCCGGTGAATCGGTGACTAACAACACCCGGATAGTACCCGGAATCTGCACATTTGCGTACCAGTGGTTATCCGCCCGATAGGCGTCTTCACCCAGTGAGATCTCCAGCCGGAGAAATCCTGGATCCTGAATCGGTACTTCAAACCGTTCCCGGCGGGATAATTCCATGTCCCAGTTCAGCAGTGTCTGCCCGATTTTACTGCCATCCCGACGGAGTTGAATCGCCGTGGACATTGGTGATGCACTGTCAGACCGAATTATCTGCATCTCGAGAGGTATGGTTCCTCCCGGCTGGAGAAGTGCCCTCTCCAATTGCACCTCTTCCAGACCGGATTGCCGGATATGAGCATTAGGAGAAATGACAAAAATTCGGCTTCCATCCCAGCCGGAGAGTTCTTCCTCCGCCAATCCACGATACTGGTCACGCTGCCCATCCGTTAAAATGAACAGGTCGACATCCCCTATGCGCTGCTGAGTCAGCCAGGATCTGAGACGCTCGAGCCGGCCGGACATATCCACCGTGCCATATTCTGGGGAAAGGTTCGCGATGAATTCGTCGGGCACTTCAGGACTGGTATTGATAAACGACTGATCCGGTGACATCACACTCGTCCAGACAAACGACTGCACATATTCACGGTTTCCGGCTATTTTACCGGCATACTCTTTCAACTGCTCCAATATACTCCTGCCTTCATATTCGGCTGAGGAACTGATGGTATTGTCAAATAAAAACACGGCGCTATCATGGGCGATACCGGACGCACCCGAGGGTGCATAGCGCGGGCCGGCGAAGGCCAGGACCAGCAGCAGGATCATCAGCGTCCGGAGAGCGAGCAATAAAATCTGTCGTAGCCGCAACCGACGGATCTGGTCCTGACGGAGTTTCTGTAAAAATCGCAGAGAACTGAAAGCCACCTGTTTGGTTTTTCTTCTGCCAAAGAGGTGAATCAATATAGGCAGGGTTGCCGCAACCGCCCCCCACAGTATCCATGGCGTGGTGAACTGAATCATATAGTGGAAAGTAAGTTAGACTTCATAACGAAGTGTTTCAAGCCATCCGGTGCGGTCTCAGCGAATTTTCGGGAAGGATGAACCCGGCATACCGGGATGAGTATCATATGTATTGTCGTTAAAGTCCCAGGAGCACTACCAACACGAGACCGCTCACAATCGGGATGAACAGGTTATCATCAACGGCATTCAGAAACACCTCCACAATGGATGCAAAAAATGCGGCAAGCAGTGCTGCATATAACGGTATTCCCGGGACCAGGAACGCGACCAGCGAGGAACAGAGAACAAACGCGCAAGTCCCTTCCAGTGTTTTCTCCCGATAGATCTTGTGTTTCCCCAATGCTTGCCCAGCCAGGGCGGCCGCACTGTCTCCCACTGAGAGGATAAGCAGACTGGCAACCGCAACAGGCTTCGGAAAAATCGCCACAGCCACAACCTGGGCGATCATCACTGTGGATCCACCGGTGAGTGAATTCGTGGAGTTCTCGTTATCGCGCAGCACGAATCCGAAAACCGTATTGAATGCTGAACCTACCCAGTGGATCCGGTGCCGGCTGTAATCGACCGCAACTGTGCCGGCTGCAACCACAGCTATCACCGGGAAGAAAATACTCTTCGGGGTGAACCAATATGCAAGCGGAAGGAGCCCGGACGCCAGATGAATGGCCTTTCTTCCCAGCTCCTGGCTAAAAGTCATGCCACCAGTTCCAGTTCCCCTGTAAGGGACAGATATGCTTCGCCGGGATCATCTTCATCGAATATCGATGAACCGATCACGAACAGGTCGGCTCCGGCATCTCTGGCTTTACCGATGGTTTCCATATTAATACCCCCGTCGACTTCCAGGCGAATATCCCGGTCGCGGATCATCGAACGGGCCTGGCGAATCTTCTCCACCATCGAAGGAATAAATGTTTGTCCCCCGAATCCCGGGTTGACAGTCATAATCAGCAAATGACCGATATGCGGGAGTATCTCCTGCAGGGTATCCAGAGGAGTAGCGGGATTCAGAACCACCCCCGGAGTTGCCCCATGCTGCCGGATAAGTTCGACATCACGGTGCAGATGCGGACAGGTCTCCTGTTGAACAATAATTGTATCCACACCGGCTTCTGCGAAATGGGGGATATATTCGGAGGGTTCCTCAATCATCAGATGCGCCTCCAGATGAGTGTCCGTTAGCCTGCGGACAGCGTTAACAATCATGGGACCGAACGTAATATTGGGAACAAAGTGTCCGTCCATAATATCAAGGTGCAGCCGTTTAGCACCCTGCCGCTCTACCCGTTGTATTTCCGCCCCGAGTTGAGAAAAATCCGCTGATAATAGTGATGGGACAACTTGTTTCTGCACAGCCATGTCTATCTCATTTCCTGGTTAAATATATCTTGCATTTCCAACACACTCACGACGAGATCAATCGGACGTTGTTCGTACAGCGTACTCCCGGCTTCCACGGACTGCTTCAATATCGTATACGGGACCAGATCCTGATTCTGGACATACCGGATTTCCCCCACACTCAATCCGGCCTCCCGGATCCTCTCCCGGGCATCCTGGAGGCTGATGCCCGTGACCTCCGGAACGATGAACTCATTAGGATCACGCCCTTTGCTGACCGTCAGGGTCACTGACGAGCCCATTCGAATCATCCCGTGCTCTTTCACGGACTGTGCGCTAATCACCCCTTCGGGAAAGGTGTCCGAATAGGTTTGATAGAGGGTGTCTACTTCCACTCCCACCCGATTCAGTTCCAGCTTCGCTCCCCTGATGGTTTTACCGATGAGCGAGGGCATCTCCACAAATTTTTCCCGCGTGGAAATAGTGAGATATACACGTCTGCCGGTTTTTACCGGGGAGAGTGGTTGCGGTTGCTGATCGATCACTGTCTTCGCCTGATACTCCGGATTAAACTTTGTATCCTCTTTCACCGGCTCAAATCCTTCAGACCGGAGAAGCTGCTTTGCCTGATCAAAAGGCATTTCCCGCACGTCGGGCAGTTGAATGCTCTGTCCGTGTTTGACATACAGAGGCATCACAACCCGGTCCATGAGCGCAAGCACCACGAATCCGATGATGAGAAATGAGAGCGCGTAGTGGAGTACTGGAAGTAATCGTTCTTTCATGAATCAGCTCGCTTTAACCTCACGGCGAATGCGCCATCCATCCGGTGTTTATGCGGCAGTGCGAAAAACGCGCCGCGATCGTCAATCCATGCATCCGGTATCCATGCCGGAAGAGTTATAATACTGAAATCGGGATGAGTTTCAAGGAAATTTTCAATGACACCCCAGTTTTCTTCCGGTTCAAGTGTACAGGTGGAATAGACCAGCACCCCTCCCGACCCTAATGAACCGGCGGTATTCTTCAGGATCGCCTCCTGCAATGCCACAAAAAACCGGATATCCTCAGGGGAACGCCGCCACCGGGCATCCACCCGTTTCCCCAGTACTCCGGTCCCGGTACACGGTACATCCAGCAGTATTCGGCTGGCTTCAGGAAATGGATATTCGCCTGCATCCGCACATATGTACCGGATGTTTTCTAATCCCAGCCGGCCGGCAAGCCGGCGAACCTTACCCAAACGCGCTTGATCAATATCCCCGGCTATAATCTCTGTTCTCCCCTGATACCGCTGCGCAAGAAAAGTCACCTTCCCGCCGGGACCGGCACATGGAGCCAGAATCCGGTCTCCGACTTCCGGAGCAATACAACTTGCAGCAAGACCTGCCGCCTGATCCTGAACCGAATACCATTCCGGCGGGATACTATTCCCTTGAAAAACCGACTGTGACTCCCGGAGAATATAGAATTCCTTCAGATGAGGTGATTGCTCGTAAGGCACTTCAAGTCTCTGCAGTTTTTTCTCAAATTCCTCCAGGGATGTCCGGGTCGTATTCACGCGAAGGGTCACATCCGGCGAAAGATTATTCCACTGACAAAGCGCCTCCGTCTCAGCTTCGCCATATCGCTCCATCCATCGTCCTACCAACCATTCCGGATGGGAAGTCTGAATACTGATTCGCGGAATCGGATCTAACCCGAATATCTGCTCTTCGATCTCATCAAGGTTTCTCAGGACAGACCGGAGGACACCGTTTATCAATCCTGTGGCCTGCCGTTTATCCAACCGTTTCGCGGATTCCACTGTCTCATTAATCGCTACGGCGGCTGGCACACTGTCCATATGGATTATCTGATAAAGCCCCAGGCGCAACAACTCCCTGACAAGGTGTTCCGCTTTACCATACTGCCCGTGGTATTGGGTCGCAATGATATAGTCCAGACGCTTTTTCCACCGTACTGTACCATAGACCAGCTCCTGGAGAAACCGTTTGTCCCTGTCAGAACCCGGATATCCGGTTAACCAATCATGGAATATGTGTTCGATGTACGCCTGGGAGGTTTCCCATTGGACCAGAATACGTGCCGCATCGTCTCGGGGGGTCAATAAAAGCGTTCTCCCGCTCGCAGTGCATATCCGTTCAGAAAATCCGCCACATCCATCCGGCGCTTTCCCTGGGGTTGAATGGTCTGAATCTCGTAGACTCCTCCGCTGCATACCACCTTAATAATATTATCCGCTTCAATTACGCTTCCCGGAGCCGGGAGGTTATCATCCGGCCTGTCTGTGGGGTTTCCACGATAAATCTTCAATTGCATATCATCCCAGAATGTGAATGCGCCCGGATATGGTGAAAGAGCCCGGATCTGGTTGTGAACAGCAATAACTGACTGCTCCCAGTCGATTCGGCAGTCTTCTCTCGTAATTTTCGGTGCCGGGGTGGCTTTCTCATCCGATTGTGGTACTGGTTCAATTTCGTCATTTCCAATAGCATTCACTGTCCTCAGGACGACGTCTGCGCCCAGGTCGGCCAGCCGGTCATGCACGGACCCGGCATTCTCGTCCGGCCCAACGGAAATCGCTTCCTGCAGAAGAATATCTCCGGTATCGACAGTCGGCTTCAGGAAAAACGTGGTCACTCCTGTTTCGTCTTCCCCCGCCATAAGTGCCCGTTGGATAGGGGCTGCTCCCCGATATTGGGGCAACAGTGAAGCATGCAGGTTAATTGCATGATAGGCAGGGATGGTGTAACACGCCTCGGGCAGGATGCGAAAGGCGACAACAACCATCAGGTCCGGCTCCAGAGAGCGCATGTCCTCCAGAAAGTCCGGATCATCAAGCTGTTCCGGCTGATATACCGGAAGATCTAATTCCAGTGCACGCATTTTCACCGCACTGGGACGAGGTTTTTGACCACGTCCACTGGCCCGGTCCGGAACGGTGACCACCCCTGGTATGGAGTGGCGACTTTCATGCAAAGTGTTCAATGAAGGAACCGCAAATTCAGGGGTTCCCATAAAGATTACACGCATAGACTCAACAAAATTGGAGTTATTCTTCCTCGGAAGGGAAACCCTCTCGTGCAATGGTTTCCAGTTGCCGGTTAATCATTCTCCGTTTCAGAGGGCTTAACCGGTCCACGAAAAAGGTTCCGTTCAAATGGTCGGTTTCGTGTTGGATAACTCTGGCGAGCATATCTTCCGCCTCCCGCTCCACCATCTCACCCGCCCGATTCATATACTGAACCACCAGGCGATTCGGACGTTTCACCGTTTCCCGGACACCTGGGATGCTCAGGCATCCCTCTTCCATGACTTCGGTCCCCTCCTCCTCAATGATTTCAGGGTTGATGATGACAAAAGGATCGACGTCTTCATCAAGGGGAGTGATATCAATGGTTGCAATCGCCAGATCAACCCCGACCTGGTTTGCCGCCAGCCCGATACCGTCAGCCTGATACATGGTCTCAAACATGTTTTCAATGAGCTCGTGATGATCCTCCGAGATCTCCCCGACCCGGGAAGCTTTCTTCCGGAGGATATCCTGCCCGTAATGTGTGAGCTCCAACACCATATCAATCGGATTTCTGTTCATCCCCGACCACAGAGGCGATACTGTTCTTTGCCACTGTGAGTTTCACATCCTTCGCGACTCGGAGAATTACCTGGTTTTCTTTCTCACGGAGTCCCTCAATTGTCCCGTGGATCCCTCCGGTAGTAACAACGTCATCGCCTTTTTTCAAGGCTTCCAACATTTGCTGTTTTTCTTTCTGGCGTTTGGACTGTGGCCGGATCATTAAAAAGTAGATAATAGCGAAAATGATCAGAATGGGAAGGAGTGACATAAACAAATTCGGTTCCTGTCCCCCTTGCCCCGGTTGTGCCATAGCAAAGAGTAATTCGATCACGGATGACTCCTTTTCTTGTTCCAGGTTTCGGTTTTCAAATTTTACACCCACTCTCCCTGAAAGTCAAGTAGGGATAGGGACAGCGGTCGATCGGTTTTCCCAATAACCGCAAAGCGATCTGATCTCCGGCAGACTCGACGGGCTTGAAATCTCCCCTTGACAAATCCGCCACTCATCCTTTCTTTAATAATAATAATGATTATTACTACTGAAGAAAGATGATGACGAAACACTGATAGACACCGGATATGACACCGCCAAAACGATACAGCAGACAACGGGAAAAAATACTCGAAGCGGTGCGAACTGCCACAGTACACCCGACGGCTGAGATGGTCTACGAAACAGTGCGGGAAGAAATCCCGAACCTGAGTCTCGGAACAGTCTATCGGAACCTGAACCTGTTAACCGAGGAAGGGAAGATCAGTGAAGTCGTGCTGGAGGATAACATAAAGCGTTACGACGGCAACACCGACGATCATTATCACTGCATTTGTGAATCCTGTGGCCGGATTTTCGATGTCTCGCTTGATGCTGAGCCGCTTGTAAACGAGCTGGCAGAACAGATCCGGGATTTCACTATCGATTCTCATAAGATCGAATTCTACGGCCACTGTGAAAATTGCTCGGAATAACCGCAACATGAGATATCCGGACTCTGTATGTTGTCGCAGTGTTCACCAGCTTTCCGGGACCCCACACTTTTGACCATCTTTACAATTCTCCGCGGCGGCGGAGCGGCGAATCCATCATCATTTACTCAATACTTTATCCTTCATCCTGAATACTTCCCCGCATCTCCCCAATCTTTTCCCTTATGCTCTACACCTTACAGCGGGATATCGGACCACAAATCCCTTTGCATCCCTTCATAAATCGGTTATAATTTCAAACAAGGATACTGGTTCTTATTACTATTTGGGAAAGCAAAAAAATCGTATGGGAAGGAGAACACAACGATATAGCAAACAGCGCGAAGCTGTTTTCAACGCAGTGAAATCAACCGACTCCCACCCTTCAGCCGAAGATGTGTATGAATCAGTAAGACGGGAAATCCCGAATATCAGTCTGGGGACAGTGTACCGTAATCTGAGCCGACTTGCTGACTCCGGAAAAATCAGTACACTGGAACTCCCTGATGAGGTCACCCGGTATGACGGTAACACCTCAGACCATCTCCACGGAATCTGCCAGGAATGCGGGAGAGTGGTTGATGTTGAACTCTCCGTTCACCAGAATCTCCACGATTACCTGAGCGGAATCTCCAATTTTCACGTGAGCCGGTACTCACTCACGCTCCACGGGCTCTGTCGTGACTGCCTTAACTAATTTCCAAATCTCCCGGATATCCTTCACAATCTGGTCTGATCAGCGTGGAAACAATTCATAAAAACGAGATCCTGGATATCCGGAGTTATGAACGAGAGCGACACGTTCATCGGCAACAGGCCCGCGAGGCGAAAACGCTGCGAACTCTGGAGCTCGGTCCGTTTATCACGATGACCTTCCAGAGTCGGGAAGCGGTATTGTACGATTTCCAGGAATATCTCAGAAGCCGACGGATCCGGGAAGAGGATGCCATTGAGGAGGCACTCGGCACCTATAATCGGCTCCTGCCGGAGGACGGGCAGCTCGGAGCGACACTTCTCGTCACTCCTCCGGAGGAAGACAAGGTAGCTGGTACCCTGCACAAATTCTCCGGACTGTCCGGAGAGGACATTCTCTGGCTGGAATCCGGCCGGCAGGGCAGTTTATCCGGAAATATCATCCCGTTGGGCGACGACACGAATTCCCGCCACAAAATAGTCTATATGGTCAGGTTTCCCATCCAGGCGGAATGGCCCCACCAGGGCTTTGATACAGAGAATCCTCTCATCCTCAAAATACAGTATCACTCCTATCAGGCTGAAACACCACTCGGGAACTCCCTGAAACGTGCCTTACTTTCCGACCTGAATCTCCGGGATGACGATAAATAAGTACAGAAACGCCGAGGAAAACTGTCCACTGAGATAACATAAGTTTCACAGGTATTTTTCCGCTGCTAATCAGATCGCAGGTGAAACAGTTTTAACCCCCGTCTGAAGTCGGGGGTTAATAATAAAATCACAGATAACATTTCCACTGCGGGTACATCTGCCACCAGACTCTGGCGATGAGTTCACCCTGGGAAAGTAACCCATAGTGTCTGCTGTCCGTGGAACGGGTGAGATTATCTCCTTCCACGCGATATTGATTGTCCACTATCCCAACAATGCGTTTCACCGTCTCCTTGCCCTGTTCAGGATTCCGGCAGATTACCACATCACCCAACCGGAATCGGGCAAAAGTACACGCCAAAACACGAGCGCCCTCCCGAAGCGAGGGCGCCATGCTTGAACCGGTGATTTTATACACACGCAAACACATTCAAAAGAGATTAGTATTCATAGGTTGCCGAACTGCCTTCGGCCTTCTCAAACATATCGGCAATCTCAGCCACGGCCTCTTTCAGCTCTTTTGCGGCTTCCACCGTGCCTTCTCTCTTTGCCGTGGAGCAGAGTTTTGTGGCCTTCCACACCTTCTTATGCAGGTCCGGGAACTGGTCCAGATGTTTCTCCTTGAAATAATCCGTCCAGAGTATGAGAATCTGCTCCTTGCAGAAATGCGCATATTCTTCCTTTACCTGCACATATCTGGCCATAGTGTTATGATAGCTGACGATCTCCTCATGGGCTGCATCATGGCCCGGATGCTCCAGGTCATGCATCTTCGTCGCCATCTTGAATACGGTTTCCGCCGCATGCTTGATGGTATCGTTTTCATAGACACCACACGGAATATCACAGTGCGCTTCGGCTACACGGCTTTTAAATAACTTTTTCATTTTATCACCCTCCATTATGTTATTTTTGTTACAATCTGGTTGGAAAAGTCATTCAACAGAAAATTAAAGGGTCCGCATGAAAGAATAAAGAAGGAATTCCTACGAACATTGCCACGGAGACACAGATATAAACGTGAACTGCGAGAGGTCAGAAGTGAGACGGGAAGACTGACGGTCTGCTGCGAAGCTTCCGGCGCTGACAGTACCTTCCCGGGCTGTCATCACTGAGATCCGATTGTCGGGAATACGGCATTCGGAGCTGCGTCTGCCCGGCGTAATCACACCAAGTTGGGGGCAATTTTTTCAACTCTTGGATCGCTGAAAGTTCTTGTAGCAATTTTTATGCTTCTTCCGCCGGCATCTGTTCCTGTAGTTTGTGTCGGTTGAGAGTGATCCGCATGGTAGTCCCTTCTCCGGGAGTGGTCTCGGCCACCTCCAGTTTACCGTTGTGCTGTTCTTCTACAATCCGTTTTGCCAGAGATAACCCCAGACCCCACCCCCGTTTCTTTGTGGAAAACCCCGGCTTAAACAGGTTGGACCGATCACTCTGATTTGCAATACCTTTCCCGGTGTCCACCACATCAATAATCACCTGGTGATGATTCCGGGTTTTGCATCTAATGGTAATTGTGCCGGAATCCTTTTCAATGGCATCAATCCCGTTTTTTATCAGATTCTCGAGTGCCCAGCCCAGCAATTCCGGATTCAGCGGAACGGTAATATTCGTCTCCCCTTCCACCTCCAACTGTACTCGTTTCCCAGTCTGCGGCAGCCGGCGCTGGATGTATCCGAGTACTTCATCCAGGACTTTCCTCAGTTCAACCTCGGTCAACCTCGTGGTGGAACTGATTTGCGAAAACCGGGCGGCAATCTGCTCCAATCGCCGCACATCCTGACGCATATGCCCGGTGATCTCACGAACCTGCGGTGGAAGATCGGTTTCTTCCGCAAGTTCGATCCATCCGAGCAATGACGAGATCGGGGTGCCAAGCTGATGGGCCGTCTCCCGGGCCATCCCTACCCATAGCAGTCGTTGCTCGCTTTTCCGGATCGTCTGATAACCCGTAAATCCGATAAAAATAAACAACGCCACAACCATGATCTCGATATACGGGAGCCATTGGAGTTCGCGAATAAGTCGGGAATCGCCGTAGTGAATATATCCTAACACAATGTCGTCGTAAGTGAGAGGGATGGGATCACTGGATTGATCCATCTCCTCCATCCGGCTGCGGATTTTTTCCCGGACGCCGGCACTTGCCGAATCCGGTGAAATCCCGATGTTTTTCCACATGGTCGGTTGACTGTCCCGCTGGCTGCTGATAATGATCGGGAAATTGATCCGCCGGATGATTTGCTCAAAGACGAAGCTATAGTCTTCCCCCTCAAAATCCGAGGCCGCCTTGGCATACACATCCGCATAAAAATGCAGAAAACTGCGGGCTTCATCCCGCATTCGGTTTACCAGAGACTGGGTATAGATCAACGCTCCCAGAATGATGAGGATCCCAAGGATAAAAAGTAAGGCTTTCATCCGTCCGGCAGAACGATAGGCTTTCATAGTGATTCTAATCCCAGGATTTAATGATCATTCATGAATTCACGGTACGATATTACCATCATTCTCGACCAGAGGAAACTGCTTTTCCTGTCCTTTCCCGTTGAAATCAGAAAAATTCCGAAAGATCACGACTGTTTGTATCAGCATGGATTATACATGGTAAATCTGGATGAGACCGGTATTACGAAAATTGTCGACACACAATATAATGAAAGTGATCCACATTGGCGATAGTCTGCGAATCGCTGACAACCTCATAGCCCATTCCGCAGTCTTCTCCTCACCCCATATCCAAAAACCGGTCTGACGATTACAAATTTGAATTTGACCCCAGTTTCGGTATACTTGCATCATGTCGAATCAAGATCTCCGACATAAACGCCTGGTCCGTGGAATTGCCAAAGGAGCAGGTGTTGTATTTATCGCCACAATTATTGCCCGAATACTGGGATATGTAATCCGCATGTCTATAGCCCGTATTTACGGGCCGGAAGGCTACGGGCTGGTCAGTACTTCTCTGGCGTTGTTTACCATTGCCTCCACAGTGGCACTCCTTGGATTCACAAATTCCTTAACGCGGCAAATCTCCTATTACCTGAATACGGACCGGGCGGAACGGGTGAAAAGTCTCATCTTTTCCGCGTACGGTATCAGCTCCACCCTGGCGATCGTTGCAGGTACCATCATCTTCATTTTTAGTGACCAACTTGCTGTCAACACATTCAACAACCCGAAACTCACGATTTTTCTTAAGTATTTCGGGGCCTCTATTTTCTTTTTCGTCTGGATAAAACTCGCTGCCAGCATCTTTAAAGCGTACAAGCGAATGATATGGTATACCCTGACTCAGGATGTCTTTCGCTTCGGCGCAATCCTGATTGCAGTCCTGCTCGTCATTCTGCTCCATCAACCGGTGAAATCTCTGGGTTTTGCGTATTTTGCGGCTTTTCTTGTCGTGGGTGTACTGGGAACTGTTGCGGCCATTTACATGACTCCGGTAAAAAAATATCCGGCTGAGAGTCCCTTTAGCGAAGCACCGAACCTGTTTGCATTTTCCTGGCCGTTAATGCTTGCCAGTATAATCCATATGTTCCTGTTCAGAGTTGATATTTTAATGATCGGATATTTCCTGAATCAGACCCAGGTCGGTATTTATAATGCCGCAGTCCCTATCGGGCAACTTCTCACAATTATAATCAGCTCTTTCACCCCCTTTCTGCTTCCCACCATGACAGAATATTTCGCCCAAAATGATATTGATAATCTGAATAAAACCTTTGCCATCTCCACCAAATGGGTATTTCTGTTCACCATTCCCGCCTTTTCACTTATGCTCTTTTTCCCGGACTTCTTCCTGGTAGTCATTTTCGGGAAGCAGTTCCTTGAGGCGGCGCTGGTCCTTCAGATAATCTCGGCCGGTTTTTTACTCGCCGCTTCTGTGGGACCCACCGGAAATCTGTTGATTACCGTAGGGAAAACTCATCTGAATCTGATCAACAATCTGGTGGTCATTGTGATAAACATCGTGTTGAATCTCTTGCTGATCCCGCGCTTCGGGATTTACGGTGCAGCCATCGCCAGCGGATTTTCTTATGCCTTCCTCAACATCCTGGCACTGGTGGAAATCTACTGGATGCACGGGATCCAGCCATACACCCCTGTCTATCTGCGCATAGGGGCTATTGCCCTCCTCGCCGGATTCGGGCTGTCACAGCTGTACGATCCTGAACGATTCTGGACGGGATTTATTCTGTTTATCATCTATGCAGGAATTTACTTTGCAGGGCTGAAGCTCACCGGGTGTTTTGATCCCGATGATCAGATTATATTCCGGGAATTCGAGAAACGATATAATCGCTCTCTGGATTGGTTGAAACGACTCCTGCGATAACCGAACGCGGTTCCTGCCAGAGTTTCGTATTCGCTAGCCGGACCCAAGATACGGGGAATCCATAAGATACTTCCGGACGTATTCAGTAACCGCAGCTTCAAGTGACGTGTAATCGTACCCCATTCCGACACTCTCCAGTTTGCTGGTATCCGCTTTGGTGAAATACTGGTAATTACCCCGGAGGTGATCCGGCATCTCGATATATTCGATTGCAGGATCCGTCTTCATGGCCGAAAAGAGTGCTCTGGCCAGCGCATTCCAGGTGCGGGGCCGGCCGGTACCGATATTGAAGAGCCCGAAAATGTCATCTCTGTCCATAAACCTCAGGGTCAGGTCAACTACATCCTTGATATAGATAAAATCCCGCTGCTGCTCTCCATGGGCGTAGGCATCTCTGTATGATTTAAACAACTGCAGAGAACCGGTTTTCCGGATCTGATGATACCCTTTGAGCACCATACTGCGCATATCGCCCTTGTGATATTCATTCGGCCCGAACACATTGAAGTACTTCAGCCCCACAAATTTATCCAGATGCCCCGCTTTCTTTGTCCAGAGATCAAACAGATGCTTTGAATAACCGTACATATTCAGCGGACGCAACTTATCCAGATTCTCCTCACTGTCACTGTACCCCTGGTTACCGTCGCCATAGGTGGCAGCACTCGATGCATAGATAAACCGGATGCCCTCCTCCAAACACCATCCGGCCAGTTTCTGGGAATACTTATAATTGTTCTCCATCAGATAGTGCGTATCCTGTTCAGTGGTATCGGAACAGGCCCCCATATGGAAGCAAACTTCAATATCGTATGGAAGACCGCCACCGGTAATCAGATCCAGGAACTCGGCTTTATCGTAATAATCGTGATAGCTGAGTGGAACAAGATTGCGCCACTTCTGGCCTTCATCAAGTTCATCCACAAGAATCAGATCATCTCGACCCTGCGCATTTAATCCCCAGACAAGTGCACTGCCAATAAAACCGGCTCCTCCGGTAATAACAATCATACATTATCCCTGCATTTATAACTACAGCTCACCCGCGTACTGAGTTTAGGACAATTTCGGAAAAGATAAAAGAAGAAGGAGGATTTCGGCATTGGCTTTTTCCTGTGACCCTGAAAATAACGAAGTCAAATAGTGCCCGGGAATACACGGGGAAACCAATGGTTGTATTCTCATACTCTTTTTACCTACTTTTAGGCAGAAACAGAAAAGAACGGGCAATACTTTTCTTTCACTTTATGTATCGTTTACGGATCAACTACCTCATTGGGAAAATTATCGGCTGTAATAACCGTGAATATCCGGAACCAAATCATTCCCGATGAACTTATTCCCTGACAAAATCCCCGGCCCGGAAAGCCAGGACAGGTTCAACCTGAAATTCGGCAGGATTTTACCCTATATTATCAGAACCAGCGATCGCCTGTACAGACGCCACCAAGTACATTCTTCAGAGGTTCATCTCAGCTGTACACCCTTTTTTATAATCGGATCGGGAAGAAACGGAAGCACTCTTCTCTCCTCAATGCTCAACCAACATTCCAAAATAATGGTCCCTCCGGAACAATGGGTGCTCTACGAGGTGATAATTAAGTATAAATTATATAATCTCATTGAGTGGAAAGATCTGGTAAATATCTGCCTGGGATTATATGCGGATATCCAGACTAATGAGGGCTGGAAAACCAATTTCCAACACCTGTATTCAGAGTTGCATAATCTTCCAAAAAGCCGGCGCACTCTGACAAAAATTCTTGATAAGATATATCTGACTCATGGCAGACAGCGTGAACTGCAATTTGAGACCTGGGGAGAAAAAAGTCCTCTGAATACCGTTTATCTGCGATATATTTATCCGGTCTTCCCACAAAGCAAATATGTGTTTCTGATCAGAGACGGCAGAGATGTTGTCAGTTCCATTACGAAAGTTCGCGGAAGGGATCTGAAATATGCTGCGTGGCGATGGAATTACAGTATCGCCCAGTTTGAATGGCTGAAATCCGAGGTCTCAGGCAATCAGCTCCGTATCATCCGATACGAAGATCTGATCACCGAGCCAGAGAAAACATTACGCAAACTCATGAGTTTCTTAGGGTATGATTATGAATCCTCAATGATGAACTATCAAGAATCTGTTGACTATCTGGATCTCGAAAAATTCGATTACCACCAAAACGTAAAGCGTTCGCTTGATAAGCAACGGATTGGGAAATGGAAGGATCGCCTGAGTCAGGAAGAAATTGACAAACTCATGCCAATGCTGAAAGATAACTTATTTGCATTTAACTATTCGGAGTGACAGAACGCACCGGATCCATCACTTGTTTTCTTCAATAGTCGGTTTGACCAGATAAAAGTACAACCTGTTTGCCAGGTATCTCAATAGATTTTCTCCCTTCGCCCGTTTCCAGAATGATCCCACATCCTCTGCTTTCTCGTATCCGAAATCCTGTAATATAAACGGGTACATGATGTTGATGTAATATTTCTCCACCGGATAGATTTGCTCTTGCCAGAGATCCATATATCCGGAGGAGATCCTGGAAACACTCTCCCCCGTAGAAGTATTACTTTCCCAGAGATCGCCAAGCGTTGTGGGCGTTAAAAGCCCTCCCTCAAAAGGGATATTCAGAAAATCACAGACGTTTCGCATCTGAGTTTCCGGGGTTGTGACCAAATCCTCATATTTCAGCACATAGTAATTCTCAATCAGCCGCCTGTTTCTGTACAGATTGTAGTAGCTCTGATCAAACGTATTGAGCATTCTCTTCATAATCGGATAGCCGAAATCCCGGCTTTTGTATCTTCTCAGGGAAACAAAGTTCGCATAGGGATTCCGGATCATGTGAATGAATTGTGCTTCAGGGAAAAAGTGCGAGAGTTCAAGTGCAAATCCGGCGTGTTCCACAGATTTCTCAACAACCCGAACGTCATCCGGCATTCCGCCGCCGGATATCGCATGATAGAGTGCACGGAAATAAGTTTCCAGTCGTTCTTTGTCCGATCCACACTCGCGCATATGTTCTATTTCATCCTGAAAGATTTCTTCCCGTATTTTTCCCCTGGCAAAGTTCCCTCCCACTTCATCTTCCCTGGTATTATAAATATGAACCGCATCGGAAAATATCTGGATTAACTCATCATCAGAATAATGCCTGGGCTGTTGATACCGGTAGTCATTCATCACCCAGTATCCCGTATGTTCAAAGAAATGGGATTCGAACGGAAGGACAAACAGGTGGGAATGTCCGTCCAGGAGACTCCTCAGAAGCGTCGTCCCTGATTTGTGAGCCCCTAATATAAATATCGGCTGTTGATTCATGTATGAATTCGGTTGAGCGCGTAAATTATCATGAATAACCATACCCGTATTTTTCTGCAATGGATGAACGGGAAATCACCTGTTGAATCTCATTTTGATCCGCACTGTCCAGCGAATACGACCGCCTGCTGACATTTGCCGGGCGCCGCAGGTGCTTTCTTATTTTCCTGACTGGAAGAGAGTCAACCTCCAGGAACTGAAAAATTCGTTCAACATCCGCCACGCTGGAGAATAAGTGTTCCGCGGTGATTGTACATAATCGCTTTGGATCTACGCCCTCTTTAAATCCTTCTATAAACCTGTTTGTTTCATCCCACAACCAAGCGATCTTTTTCACGAGAGAGTATCCATCCCAATCGATAGCCTGATTCTCCCCGGGCACTATCCTTCCTTCATCGTGCGGATGATTCCCTGAATACCATTCCCGTCCGAGTCCGCTTCGCACAAAATCCAACGGATTCCTGATAACATGGATAAACCTGGCTCTGGGGTACAGTTCTGCCAGCTGATAGGCAAAAAAAGTAATCCGGTTATTAGTCTCCATAAAGTGTTTCCCCAGGAGATAGGTATCGCGGATATACTCGTATCGTGCGGCATCGACAACCCGACTGAGTTCATCGGCCCGGGTGGTGTGATACTGATAGGCATATCCGGAATAGTAAATCAGTTCGGGCACGGGATTATGATAGGACTTGAGTTGATTGTGAACATTAAAAATATCATTTAATAATTGAGTACCACACCTGCCGGTGGAGAGGACAAAACACGGCTCTGCATTCTCATGTACTTCCTGATAGAGACGCCGTGTATCGACCGTATCCAGGGAATCGTGAATTCTCCGTCCTTCCAGCTGGTACTGAATGAATTCCCTTTGCGTCCGGATAAACTCCTGTATGATTCGCCTGAGATTCATGTTACAGCCTCCGGATCTGAGCTGTGAGAACCTCTCTCATGTTATCTCTGAATTGTTCCTCCGAATACTGTGCACTATTTTGTTCCAACGGATTAAGGAGTTCCTGTAACTCCCGATTATCTTGTTGCGATAATCTTTTAAATATTTCCACGGCTTCCTCAACATCGGAATATCGCAACTCGGGATTCGGGACGATCTCTTTCTGTCCGCCCGAATCATGTACAACCGGAATGCAACCATGAGCAATAGCCTGTACTGTGGTAATACCAAAGGGCTCATTTCTGTTGGAATGCAGAAAAAACCGGGCTTTTCGCAGTATGGCCGCCATCTCATCATACGCTGCGTTGGGAACCAGGTGAACGTTTCCGATGTTGTCTTCATTAATTAATGCCTGGCACCGCTGGTAGTATCCCGAACCCGGCTTTACAAATCCGACAAGGTAAAAGGTGAAATCTTCCAATTCGCTTGCTACTTGTATCTGCTCAAGCTGCCTCTTCACAGCGGAGAACCTGCCGAGAGTTACCACACTCTTCTCCTCTTTCCCGGATGCACTGACGGAGGTCCCCTGCGCCAGCCGGACAGGAGGGTAAATAACCCGCACTTCCTGCCGGGAAAGCGGATAATGCTGAAGAGTTTTCCTCCTCGTAAACCGGGAATTTGCGATCAGGGTCTCCTGCGGTCTGTTCAATCGCTCCAGGTAATAAAACGGCCGGACCAGTATCCTTGACAAATCCTCGATGTCAAACCAGGACTTCATCTTCCCGTCCGGAAAATTAATGGATTTCATCCCCGAGAGGACCCGGTCTTTCCTTGGGTAGTGAATGTATGAAATGAGCGGGATGTCTTTCGGCAGAAATAACGAAGAATTACTGCTGTTTATGAAGAGTTCATATTCACGTTTGTACAGACTCAACAAGGTGTTGAACAACAATATGTTCCATTCATACGGGATCCTGGGATTAACGAATATCTCCCGGACATCGCATGTGATTTTTTTGCCATAATGACTTCGGATTTCGCTCTCACTGATCTGTGAATGAAACGTCAGTAAATCGGGTGTAATTCCGAAGCTGTTTAACACTTCTACAATGGCCAGGATTACCTGAAGCCGTCCACCCTTATGAATCCGGTTTTGAACAATAGCAACCTTGCTCATAGAAGCCTGCCCGCGAGTGCTTTCGGTGTTATGAAAATTCCACCTTGTTCCTGGCACATCTCAACAAACTTCTCGAAGACCCCCCGCCAGCCTCCGTATTTGTATCCTGAAAAGTATTTGTTATGCCACAACAGAGTTATGTGCCCGTTGAATTTTTTCACTTCATCCAGAATACCCAGAATCCGGTCCACAGCCTCATCCTGGTCAACTTTCAGATAATGTGTGAATGTTCTGTCCATAATGCACAATGGAAATTCAAGAAAATCGTATACCGTGTCATGTTCAATGTTATACGGCCTGTAGGGAAAACAGAAGCCACTTCGAAAACCTGTGCTCTCCGCAAAACCTAAACTGGAATCGTATTGTAATCCCACCTCCTGCAGCACGTCCCAGGATTTCGGGATCGATAGCGCCAGGAAATGAAACCTGCCTCCCGCAACTTCCATCGGAAACCGGGATAATTCCTGTTGCAGTTTTGAGGCGTTCCGGCCGGTGCCATAACTCCCGTGGATCCCGATTTCCGAACCGCTCCGGATGATGGATTGCATGACCTGTTGTATCTCCGGATCATCCAGAGAATAATCCGCATGAGGCACATTCTTCTCTCTGGAATTCCTGACAAGGAAATAAAACGATGAAGTGATATTAAGTGAGTGCTCCAGTCCCAGGATCTCGTCGAAATTAAACCATACATCTCTGCCAGACATTTTTTGCCGGATAATAGAAAGCGATTCTCCGATTTTCCCGTCAAT
>Ga0207797_1000461_pt1 | contig 31493 bp, 31 predicted proteins | sample PRCRCaboRojoPR_6_FD_187275 | JGI IMG/M metagenome (GOLD analysis project Ga0207797, IMG submission 187275) | Marine sediment microbial community from Cabo Rojo, Puerto Rico - PR CR 10% Liquid 1 (SPAdes) | ecosystem: Environmental > Aquatic > Marine > Coastal > Sediment | place: Cabo Rojo, Puerto... | reverse complement strand
CCGCGGCTTCATCGGCGTCGACCGCCGCCCGCGCCTCCACGACATCATCCTCCACGACCGAGTCGAAGAGCTCATCGAGATCGTCGGATTGGAGTAGCTCCACCAGCTCGGCGCCGAGCTCACCCTCATCCTGATTGACTACCACCACGGGGATATCGGAGAGCCCGGTCCCCCCCGCCCCGCCATCCCCGAAACCGCCGAAGGCGAAAGCCATGGCGAGCGTGAGGGCGAGCGGCGTGACCAGCATCAGCACCAGAGCCGATGGGTCGCGGAAGGTGGTGATCAGGTCTTTCCAGGCGATGTTCAGTATCTTTTTCATCTCCGTCCTCCTAGTCCCTCAGCGCTCGTCCGGTCAGGTGAAGGAAGACGGCCTCCAGATTGGGCTCCTCGATGTCGACGGAGCGGATGCGGACGCCAAGGTGGGTGGCGGCGCCGATGACGCCCGGAAGGGCCTCCTCTGCAGCCGGGACGATCACGGCGACCTGGCCGTTGAGGGCCGAGGCATCGATCACGTGAGGTGCCCCGGTCAGCGCCTCGGCCAGCGGCGCGCCCGACTCTCCCTCGGCCAGATGGAGACGGAGGGTCTCGTTCTCACCCACCAACTCGGTCAGCTCCTGCTGCGTACCCAGGGCGATGACCCGGCCGCGGTCCATAATCGCGACCCGATCGGAGAGCTCCTGGGCCTCCTCCATGTAATGCGTCGTGTAGAGGACCGTCATGCCCTCGTCGTTGAGATCCTTGATGGTGTCCAGGATCTTGCGGCGGCTCTGCGGGTCGATGCCCACCGTGGGCTCGTCCATGTAGATCAAGCGGGGCCGGTGGAGCAAGCCCACGCCGATGTTCAGCCGGCGCTTCATGCCGCCGGAGTAGGACTCAACCCGATCGTCGGCACGCTCCGTCAATCCGGTGATCTCCAGGACCTCGTCGGCGCGCTGCCGCAGCTCCTTACCGCCCAGGCTGTACATCCGGCCCCAGAAAACCAGATTCTGGCGACCGCTCAGCCGGCCGTAGAGAGCGATCTCCTGGGGCACTACACCGATGGTCTCCTTGACGGCCATTGGCTCCCGGGTCACCGAGCGGCCGGCGACGAACGCATCGCCGCCGCTGGGGCGCATCAAGCAGCTCAACATCGAAAGTGTCGTCGTCTTGCCGGCGCCGTTCGGCCCGAGGAGGCTGAATATCTCCCCCTCCTGGATGCGAAAGGCGATCCCGTCCACCGCCGGCGGATCGTCCGGCTTGTACGTCTTGGATAACTGTCGAACCTCAACCATTGCTCCCATCGTGTACCTCCTCGTCTCAGTTAACGTGAGGTCAGTGTACCACCAGAGCGGATCCCGGTCGTGTACCAACCGTCATCTACCGGGTCACATCTCATGGTGTGACGTCACGCGTGGCGTGTGACCCCGGAGCAACCTAGCTGTGGCTGTCTTCAGCGGTCTGCAGCGGCGGCGCTGGTCACGTGGGGGACGGGGGCAGTGATCACCGATGGACTCTGAGAATCTGACTCAGTGATGGGCTCTTGATGCCCAACCCACCGATGGTCTGTGATGCAGCCCGCAGGGCTGCGCTATCTGAGCCCGGGGCTCTGGCGCGTGTAGCCCCGAGCGGGTCTGCTAGCCCATCATATTATCGCATTCCAATAGGGGCGGAAAGGAGCGGCCGTGGGATCGGTCACTCCTGGGGTCTCACCGAAGCGCTTCTCACATCCCGGCCAACACGGGTGCCGCTGCCGCTTCGGGCGAGACTGCTTCCTGCGTCTCCTCATCGAATAGCCGCACAGCCTCATTCGCAAACGCGACGCCTACGGTGTCGCCGATCTCCAGGTCGATCTGTGGTGGGGCGACTGCTTTGACCACGGTCCCGCCGAGTTGGAGTGTCAACAGGGTCTCCTTGCCCATAGGCTCAGTGACGTATACCTCGGCCACTGTCTGTCCTGGCTCCGACCTGACGTTGACCTCGAGGTCCTCAGGACGGATCCCCAGGATCAGACTGTCCGAGCCCCGGCGTCTCAGGGCTTCCTTGTACCGGCTTGGCACCGGGTGTTGCAGTGCAGGGGCTTCCAGCATATCCCGAGGGCGATTGTGCCGACAGGGAATGAAATTCATCGGAGGACTGCCGATGAAACCGGCCACGAACATGTTGCTGGGGTGGAGATAGACCTCCTCCGGTTCGCCCACCTGCTGAACGTGCCCCCCTTCCATCACCACCAGCTTGTCGGCCATCGTCATCGCTTCCGCCTGATCGTGTGTTACGTAGATCGTCGTGATACCCAGGTCCTTCTGCAGGCGTTTCAGCTCAGCGCGCATCTGCACGCGGAGCTTGGCATCAAGGTTCGAAAGCGGCTCATCCATGAGAAAGACCTCCGGCTTGCGGACGATGGCTCGACCCAGGGCAACCCGCTGCATCTGACCACCGGAGAGCTCCCTCGGCTTGCGCTGAAGCAATCCAGAGATGCCCAGCGACTGGGCAACCTTCTCCACCCGATCCTTGATGGCGCCCCTCGCCACACGGCGCGCTCGCAGGGGGAACGCCATGTTGTTGAAGGCGGTCATATGCGGATAGAGGGCGTAGCTCTGAAAGACCATGGCGGTGTTCCGCTCCCAGGGGGGAACCGTGTTGACCTTCCGGCCGGCGATGAAGATCGAGCCCCCAGACACATCCTCGAGCCCAGCGATCGATCGAAGAAGCGTTGTCTTCCCGCAGCCCGACGGACCCACGAGGACGGTCATGTCGCCATCCTCAAAGACAAGGCTCACGTCATTCACCGCCTTGACATCTCCAAAAACCTTGATCAACCGGTCGACTCGGACCTCAGCCATTTCGAAACACACTCCTTGAGGCAGTTTGCAACAGCTAGTACTTGACCGCACCAGCCGTCAGGCCCTTGATAACCCATTTCTGGAAGACCAAGACCATGGCAACGACTGGGAGCAGGGAGAGCACAATGCCGGCGGCAACCCAAGCCCACTGAAGCTCGTGCCGTTGGCTGAAGGTGAGAATCGCCACTGGCACGGTCTGAGCCTTAGGAAGGCCCAGGCTGACCGTGAGGGCAAGCATGAACTCCCCCCACGAGCCCAGAAAGGCCAGGACGCCAGCGGAGAAGAGACCAGGAGCAGCAAGGGGGATGATCACGCGCCAGAACGTGCTGAAAGGCGTGTAGCCATCGACTTTGGCGGCATCCTCCAGATCGGTTGGCAGGCCAGCGAAGTACGCAGCCATGAGCCAGGTACCGATCGGGATGTTGTACGCGATATTAGGCAAGATCAGACCAGGAAGCGTCGTGAGCAGTCCCAGAGATCTGACCAGGACGAACGTTGGCGCGATGGTGACAATCGGCGGGACCATACCGGCCAATTGTATGAGGAGAAGAGACTCTATCTTGTACTTGAAGCGCAGTCGCGCGATAGTGTACGCCGATAGCGACGTCACCAACAGGGCGCCCACCGTGACGGCGGTGGAGACGATGAAGCTGTTCTTGATGGCGTTCTGAATCCGAAACTGCGGTCCCAGAACAACACCATAGCTTTCCAGGGAGAATTCAGATGGCCAGTATTCCAGGGGTTTCCTGAACTCCGTTCCAGGGGATTTGAGCGACGTGATGACGATCCAATACAAGGGCGTGAGACAGAAGATAGAGATCACCACGACTATCGCGATCGAGTACACCCACTGGAGCCGCCGCTTGCCTAGCTGTTCCATGCCTTCAACTCCTGAACTGTAGGTGCGGCTGGATTCTCTGAAGGTATAGGAGACTGAGTGCCATGACGAGCACGAATGTGATCAGCGCGTAGGCTGAACCCAAGCCATATTCAACGTAGGTGAAGTAGAACTTGTAGGCGAAGGAGCTGAGCACGTCTGTCTGCGTCCCCGGACCTCCTCCGGTGAGACCGTAGATGATATCGAATGCACGCAGGGCGTCTCGCGTTCGAAAGAGGAGGGTCACCAGGATGGTGGGCATGATCAAGGGCACTGTGATCCTCCAGAACCGCATCCAGGCTCGCGCTCCGTCGACCTTTGCAGCATCGAGAAGATGTTCGGGGACCATGGCCAGCCCACCCATTAGGAAGATGCTCGTCACCGACGCTGTCTTCCACACATAGGCGAAGATGACCGCCGCCATCGCCAGAGTAGGATCGGCGAGGAAAAGGGGTGGGCTGTTGACCAATCCCGTCTTGACCAGGACGTCTCCGATCAAGCCCACGTCTGTGTTGTACAGCCACTTCCACATCGCGGCCTGGATGATCTGGGGTATGGCCCAGGGGACGATGATGATGGCTCGCAGCAAACCGCGCAGCCTCGGAACGACAGCGAACGTAGCCATTGCCATGAGAAGCCCAATCCAGAACTGAAGGAAGACAGACACAACGGTGAACAGGAAGGTGAAGCGGAGAGAGAGCCAGAATTGCCGGCTTTCCATCACCTCCAGGTAGTTATCCAGCCCCACAAAGGGCGCATTCAGCCAGTCGGTTGTGTGATCCAAATCAAATAGGCTGAAGATGATTGTCTGGCCAATGGGGTAGTAGAAAAAGACGGCCAGTCCGATGAACGCCGGTACGATGAAGAGGACTGCAATGGCCGGCTCGCGCAGCTTCGGTCTAGGAATCATATCGTCTCCCGTGCAGAAGCGGGTAGCTTAGGGTTCCCTGGTCGCACGACCAGGGAACCCAACACTGAGGGCTGCAGCAGCGCTAGTCCAGGGCGTCGACCCTGGAACACGCATCGTCCAGAGCCGTCTCGACCGGCTTGATTCCCGTGATGACCGAGTGGATTTCCTCCTGAATGATCGTAGAGACCTGAGCGTAGTCCTCACTGGGCGGCCTATTGAGCGCCGTATCCAGCACAGCAGTCATCGTGTCGGCGTTGGGATTCGCCTCCAGGACCTCTGGATCATCATAGAGGCCCTCGTAGTACTGGACTGGACCCCAGGCTATGGCAAAGGCCTTCTGGACCTCCTGGCTGGCGATGACGTTCATAACCTTCATGGCTGCATCCAAGTTGTCCGTGTAGGGATTGATGGCAAAGGCGAATCCACCGGTGATCCCGGAGTGACGGCCGCCTGGTTGGGCTGGCGTGGGGATCAGGCCCCACTGACCGGCGATGTCGGATCTCTCCTCGTCGTCAAGCCAGGTCACGATGTCGACATTGTGCCAGAGGAAGATCGCGTTCCCCTCAGCAAAGCGGGTACGGGCGGCCTCCGAATCCCACGCCGTGACCTCTCGCGGGGAGAGGCCGCTGTCGATGAGATCCTTCATCAAAGCGACCGCGGCGACGCCCTCTTCGGAGTTGAAAGCGCAACCGCCACTGTCGTCGAAGTACTGGCCCCCGAAACCGTACAGCATAGAGGCCCAGACCATGACGAGGGTCTCCTCTTTCCCGCCGGGCCAGACGAAGCCGCTCAACTCCGGACGGTCGGCCGTAATCGTCTCCGCAGCCTCGACCAGGTCGTCGAATGTCTCGGGCGGCTCGAACCCATACTCAGCCAAGAGATCGGCCCTGTAGAAGAGCCCGCTGATGCTGCCCCACACAGGAACACCGAGCCTGTCCCCTTCATAGGAGAACGTTTCGAGGCCAGACTGAGCGTAGCTGTCGAACTCGGGGATCCTATCGTTCAGCGGCACGGCCCATCCAGCACTGCCGAACTCCTTGACCCACGGCGTATCCATGCCGTAGATGTCGACCGTCGGGTCCTCCGCCGAGATCCATACTGCGAGGGAGTCGTGCCATGCGCTGGTGCTGTCTGGCGTGATGTTCAGCTGAAGATCAATGTTGGGGTAGCGCTCTGCCACAGCGTTCTCAATCGCCTCAAAAGGGGCTGGCCCCGGACCAAATGAGAGGTTAATGAAGCGACCATAAGCCAGCGTAACGTCCGTCTCTTCCTCGGGAGGCACAGTCTGTTCAACGACCGTGGTAATCTCCACTGTCTGTTCTACCGGCACCTCGACTGTCCGTTCTACGATCTCCGGCGTCGCTGCCGGTCCACACGCTGCTAGCATCAACGTGAGGCCAACAAGAACTATCGCGACTTTCTTTACCATCTGTTCCTCCTACCCCTGGGTAACATCGTTAGGTTTCGCTCATGCGCTTGGGCACATGCGCTTGGGCACAGGCACCTGGGCTCATGCCCCCTCGGTCTCGTTCCCTGCCGCATCACCTCCTTCGATAACGCTTTGCTCTTCTGCTTGCGGGTCGGCCAATATCGAGTCCCCATCCCGATGAATCTAGGTCTCAGTGTCCAGCGTTACGTGCTCGAATGGGTATGTGAAGGAGTAGTAGAAAACCGGTTTCGGAAGAGCAGGACCGCCTGAGCCAGGGGCCCAGGCGGTTGGTTCAAGACGATGACTCTGACAGGTTCCCCTTTCCGTTGATACGTCTAGGTGACTACATCTCCGGCGGCAGGATCACCGCGTCGATGACGTGGATCACCCCGTTCGATGCCTCGATGTCCGTGGTCACGATCGTCGCGTCGTTGATCTTCACCTCTCCGTCCATCACCGAGAAGCTCACCGTCGCCCCCTGCAGCGTCTCCGCCTCCAGCCCGTCGCTCACGTCGGCCGCCATCACCCGGCCCGACACCACGTGATACAACAGGATCTGGGCCAGATCCCCCGTCGGGTCGGCCAGCAGCTCCTCCAGCGTCCCGTCCGGCAGCGCATCGAACGCCGCATCCGTCGGCGCAAAGACCGTGAACGGCCCCTCACCCCTCAGCGCCTCCTCCAGCTCGGCAGCCTGAACCGCTGTCACCAGGGTCTCGAAACTACCCGCCTCGATGGCCGTGTCCACGATGTCCTGCTCCATCACCTCCGTCGGCGGTGGCTCGGGCGTAGCGGTCGGCTCTGGACTAGGTGTCGGTTCCGCGGCGGGAGCCAGGGCAGCACAGGCTGACACGAGCAATGCAAGAACTGCGAAAAGAGATACGACCTTTAGCTTGTTCATCTCACCTCTCCTTGACCACGTTCATTGAACGTGTTTGTCTAATAATCATCCTTTGATTGTATAAGAATCGTACCACAAGGAGAGGCGCTTGTCAAGCATATGTTCAACCTATCTATGGCTTTTCCCTTGTCATTTATGCAGGCAGTGATGTCAAACCAAAGAGCAGCGTGAGGCATCGCGCCGGAGAGCCGCTCTCTGCCCCAAAATGGGCGTGGCCTATGGACGGTCATCCGCGAGTTGAAGCTCTCCGACTAGTTTCTTAATGGCTAGAATGAGCGCGCCGACGTCAATGGTGTCCAAATCCGTCATATCCACCTCCAGAAGCGACCCACCGATCCCCAAAGCTCCGTACCCCCGCTCCCTGAGCAGCTCGGTAAACTGACCGTACGACGTGAACTGATCCGCATGGCCCGGGTGCCGCTCGCCAGATTCGACTCGCTGCACAAACCTCAGGAACAAGATCTCGTCATCGGTGTCGCACAGAATCTGTACTACGTCAAAGTCGTACCTGTCTCGCAAGGCCAGGAACCTCTCCGTGTGGTGCTGGGGTATGAAAGCCGTCTCCACGACTGCCGACTCCCCTGCCTGAAGAATGGATCCTAAGACGTGGAACAATATCTCGAAACTGGCCTCGTCCAGTGGCTCAAACCAATGACGGTTGTCTCGTCCCAACGTGTCGAAGAGAATCTCCTTGAACTCATCCTTGTTGATGAACGGCAGGCCCAGCTTCTCAGCCAACTTTTTCCCCAAGATCGTCTTTCCTGCGCCAGGAGGACCCGTGATGATGAGAACGAATGGTCTGCTCATGTGAAGCGTGCTCCCCCGACAGCCCTCGTGCCGCTCCAAGCTGTGCTCGGCTCCGTGCAACCGGCAAGGATGCTCGGTCATGCTGGCGGACGTGGTTTACGCGTACCCTCCCACCCTACCCACGCTGAGCGCATCCAGTGTCGATAAGCTGACATCGCCCGCCTGGTAGAGCGGGAAGCGATTCGTTCGCTTGCGATACTTGTCAAATGCTGTGGTGGTGGCTCGTTGAACCCGGTGTCAGGAGAAGGGGGATGGCCGGTCTATCTCACGTTCCAGTATACGTCGAGCGTCGATTGCGGGCAGACTCGGACACGACAGGTGGGCGATATCCATAGCGAAAGCGTGGGTCAGAGCACCCTGCCGCTTCAACCCGTTCTACCGATTCCTTAAAGCCTATCAGTGGCTGCAAACGACTGGCTTCGTCATCGCGCGGAAGGTCTTCAGATAAGACCCATCTCCCGGGCCTTCAGCGCCGCTTCGGTGCGATCGCTCACGGCGAGCTTGCCGTAGACGCTAGTTAGGTGGTTCTTGACCGTGCCCTCGGCGATCATCAGGGTCTTGGCAATCTCCCTGTTCGTTGCACCGGTACCGACAAGGCGGAGCACATCCAGCTCGCGCTCCGTGAGAGGCTCCACCAGCTCCTGGGAGCGGACAGCCGTGCGGCGCGAGAGCCGGGCGAACTCGGAGACGACCTTGGCGGCTACCGACGGCGAGAGGAAGGACTCCCCCTGGGCCGCCGCGCGCACCGCCTCGAACAGCTTCTCTGAGGAGGCATCCTTGAGGAGATAGCCGACGGCACCGGCCCGCAGCCCCTCGAAGACGGCTTCGCTATCGTCGAACGTGGTGAGGACGATGACGCGGCTGTCCGGATGGTGCTCGGTGATCCGGCGCGTGGCCGCCGCGCCGTCCAGCACGGGCATGCGGAGGTCCATCAGCACCACGTCGGGCTTGAGGCGCCGCGTCATCTCCACCGCCTCCTCGCCGTTGGCCGCCTCGCCGACCACGTTCAGGTCCGGCTGGACGGAGAAGAGGGTACGCAGGCCCTCGCGGAACATCGCCTGGTCGTCGACCAGAAGCACGCGCACCGGGCTCATCCCGGCACCTCCACGTCCAACGTGAAGCCCTCCCGCGGCGCCGTCCGGGTGCGCATCTCACCGTCCAGCAGGCGGACGCGTTCCCGAACACCGAGCAGGCCAAAGCCCCCGTCGGCCGACGAGGCCCCCACCCCATTGTCCTCGACGGTCAGACGGACCCGATTCGGATCTCCGTAGTCGAGCCGCACCCGCGCCCACGACGCCCGGGCGTGCCGGCGCACATTGGTCAGCCCCTCCTGAGCCGAGCGATAGAGCGCAAGCTGCACCTCCGGCGGGAGCGGCCGCGGCTCGCCCACCAGCGCGAACTCAGCGACGATGCCAGACGCGTCGAACTCATCCACTAAGGCGCCGACAGCTTCGGGCAGGGGCCTCTGCTCCACCGGCGAGGCCCGCAGGGCGGCGACGGAGCTGCGCACGTCTGCCAACCCCTTCTTGGTCATGGCTTGCGCGTTCTCCACAGCCTGCCGGGCCCGGTCCGGATCGCTCTCCAGCACGGCACGCGCCGCCTCAAGCTGGACGTTGACGGCGGTCAAGTGGTGACCGAGGGTGTCGTGGATCTCGCGGGCAAGCCGATTCCGCTCCTCCATCGTGGCTAGATCCTCGGCCTGAGCGGCGTACTCCCGGAGCCGCTGGTTCGCGTCGCTGAGCTCCGCTGCTAACCGCTCTACCTCCTTTCGAGCCCGCGCCTCGCTCACGGCGATGTTGGTGAAGCTGACAGTGAAGACGATGCCCACCAGAATGCTGACAGCCGCCCCCAGAGCCCCGATCCAGTCGGCGACCAGGCCGACGGGCACGGCCAGAGCAACCACGGCCAGGGCGCACACCACCATTATCCAGGGACGGGGAAGATCGGCAGCAGCCTGGGAGGTGAGGGGAAGGACAATCAGGGCCATCAAACCGGAGGCTTCGCTGAGGTAGATGATCACGCCGGCCAGCGCAGCCTGCAGGACGAAGTAGGCCAGCGGCCCGGCTAGCGGATGGATCCTCCAGGTCAACTCGTAGCCTCGCACACCGAATAGGACGAATATAACGCCCAGCGCCCAGAGGACGGCCGAGCGGGGGGCAGGCAGGGGAAAACCCGACACGAGAGAGGCAGAGGCGTACGCCCCGACCACGGTCAGGATGAAGATGAGCTCGCCGCGGTGCTCGTCGTCTTGAGCGGTCTCAGGAGATGCCACGTTCAGCTCCTCGATGGATAGCGCGTCCTCTGCTTTGCGCGGTTGAGGAGATCGAAGACGAGTCTATCACAAAAAGGGCGGGTGGGCAACCGGCGGTTCACTAGTGCTGTTTCACACGACAGACCTTGGCTTTTCCCCTGCTCCCAGCCCCCGCTCGGGGGCGGCCTGAGTCCACCCAAGGCTCGGCAATACGCGTCCGACGCATAGGGTCCATCGTTATGCACCGCTTCGAGGATCGAAGAGGAATCCTCCCGCTCTCTCACGAGGCTCCCTTACTTCGGTGGCAGCGACGAGGCGTACCGCGCACCCTCCTCCGTCCAAGCTTCCAGATCCTCATCTGCTTCATACCCTGGGGCGCCCACCGCCACCCAACCCGTCATCGGTCTGCCGGTCATGTCAAACGGCCTGGTGTGCGGTTCTGCCAACGCCTCCTCGTACCGTTCCGGCCCGACCCTCACGATCAGATCCTCGTTGATCACCCCGCACGCCATGTTCCCGTGCAGCATGAACCCGATACCGCCGAACATGTGCTTCTCCGCGTAGCCCGCCATCTCTTCCATGGTCTCGCGCACGCGCTGCGCCAGCCCCCCGTCGTACACCATGGTCCCCTCCTCATCCAGCGGCTCCAGTGCCACCGCGATCACAAAACGCTATCCGTCCTACAGGAGCTCCCCCAGAATCTCCACCGCGTCCCTGATGTACCCGGGACAGCGCGTCTCGAACAGGCCCTCCTGCCGGGCCGCCTCCAGCCCTTCCGGCGTGCTCAAGTCCCGCCCCAGCAGTTCCCGGCAGACGACGGACCTGTTCCGCGCCGCGAACGCCGCCAGAAACTGCCTCTCCTTCTCATACATGAGCTCCTTCGTCTCCACGTCACCCGCGGTGTCGAATCCGTAGCGCAGCCCGATCGCCATCAGCGCGCCGGTGACGGCCCCGCACGTCCATCCCATGCGCCCCATCCCCGCTCCGAAGGGAGCTGCAATCTTCGCGGCCATCCCAGGGTCCAGGCCGAGCTCTTCGGCGTAGACCAGCAGGACAGACTGGGAGCAGAGGTACCCATCGGCGAAATGAGCGACCGCCCCTTCCACGCGTTCTTTCGCATCCATTCTAGACGAACTCCTGAGCTTAAGTACCTTGTTTCTCCATCTCCCTGACGCCCACGTCAGCTGTTCAGGGACATGTCCGAGTCCTTACCACCGGTCTGCCATTATACCATGAATAGGAGCTCCAGACCCCGGACGGATTACGGCGCGGTTCATTGTGCATTTTGGCGAGATGTAGTAGACTGGCTCTGGCACCCCGTCGTCGAAAGCGCCTGTTGGGAACGAACCGGATGGACCCCTTTGATGGAAAACGCAGGACGCCGATGCCCTGATACGCAGAAGGCTTGAGCAGCGAGCGGAGGCGTGGGACGTGAGCGATGCCGCCGGAAAGGAGGGCCGCAGTGCGTGAGAGCGAGAGGAGTACTCCTTTGGAGACCAAGGACTTCATCCGGGCGGCTGTGGGCTTCGCGCTGTATCTGCTGCTGGGGCCGGTGCTTATGTTCCTCTCCGCGGGGACGATCAACTGGCCGATGGCCTGGATCTACGTGGCTATGCTGCTCGCCGCCACGCTCGGCAGCCGGCTGATCGTGCTGAGGCGGAACCCCGACACGCTCCGCGAGCGCGCCCGGTTCAGATCCGCCGAGGGGACCAAGGCCTGGGACCGGATGCTGGTGATGATCGTCGGTCTGTTGGGACCTATGGCGATTGTGGTCGTCGCCGGGCTGGATCACCGCTGGGCTTGGTCGGCGGACGTCCCGGACGCTGCCCAGGTCGCGGCGGCCCTGGTCGTGGCCGGCGGCTATGGGCTATCGGTCTGGGCCATGGTGGAGAACGAGTACTTCTCGGCCGTGGCGCGGATCCAGGAGGACCGCGGTCAGGAGGTGGTGACCAGCGGCCCCTACCGTATCGTGCGCCATCCGTCCTACGCCGGATCGCTTCTCGCCTCCTTAGCGCTGCCGTTCATGCTGGAGGCCCTCTGGTCGCTCATCCCAGCGGGGATCATGGCCGCTGCCTTGGCGGTCCGCACCGCGCTGGAGGACCGGATGCTCCGGGAGGAGCTGGAGGGATACCAGAGCTACGCGGAACGGACGCGCTCCCGGCTGATACCCGGCATCTGGTGAGGGAGCAATCGGGCAAGGCACCCGCGAAAACCATCAACGGGTAGAAAGGAGAGGCAACGTGAACGTCGGCATCGTCGTCTATTCCCACACCGGTCACACGCGCGCCGTCGCCCAGAAGCTGGAGGAGAGGCTGTCGGAGGACGGCCACGCCGTGACCCTGGAGGAGCTGGAGATCGCCGGACCGGTTAACCTGAGCGCCACGACCGCCGCATTGAGAAGGAAACCCTCCATCGAACTGTACGACACCCTGGTGTTCGCGTCTCCCGTGAACGGCGGACGGATGTCGGCAGCGATGAACAGCTACCTGGATCAGCTTCCGCCGCTGGCGGGAAAGGGGGTCATCTGCCTGGTGACGCATTTCCTCTTCCGCTCCTGGGGCGCCAAGCAGACCCTGGAGCAGATGCAGGAGGTCTGCCAATCGAAGGGCGCCGCCATCTGCGGCGTTGGCAGCGTTCGCTGGTCGAGCCTTCGGCGCGGGCGGCAGATCGCCCAAGTAGTCGAGAACCTGGCGGACTGCTTAGGTCGGTAACGCAGGGCGAGCGGCTCAAGCCTGCGATGTACGACCGCGGGTGCCCGCGGTGGGAATGAGGCTAGACCGAGAAACGTGCGCTGAAAAGCGTGCTAGCGTGGGAGAAGGACAGAAGTGGGAGAGGACTACCAGACCAAGCCGTTCTCGCGGGCTCGAGGGCCCGTCGTCGATGCTGGACGCCTGGCATCCCGCCGCCACGTCATCCACGGGCTGCTGGAGATAGACGTCACCCGCGCCCGACGCCTCATCAACCAGCACAGCGTCGAGACCGGGGAGCGGCTCTCGTTCACCGGGTTCATCATCGCCTGTCTGGCTCAGGCAGTCGAGGCGTACCCGATGGTGCAGGCCTATCGAAGTTGGCGCAATCAGCTCGTGCTCTTCGAGGACGTGGATGTCGTCACGCTGATCGAGACGGAAGAGGGAGGCGTGGCCCTTCCCCACATCATCCGCGCTGCCAACCGGAGATCGTTCCTCGATATCCATCGGGAGATCAGAGCAGTTCAGGCGCAGCCTCGGGAGAGCGCTCAGGAGAGGGGTCTGGCGAGGCTGGGGTCGCACGCACCCCGGTTTGCGCGCAGTCTCTTCTACTGGGGACTGCGGCAGAACCCCCGGTGGATGAAGAAGCACGCCGGAACCGTGGTCGTGACGGCGGTGGGCATGTTCGGGGAGGGTGCGGGCTGGGGGTTGGGCTTCCTGCCGATGCACACGATGGGCCTGACGGTGGGCGGCATTGCCCAGAGGCCGGGCCTGGTCAACGGGGAGCTTTCGCCCCGCGAGCACCTCTGCGTGACCGTCAGCTTCGACCACGACATCGTCGACGGCGCTCCGGCCGCCCGCTTCGCCGAGCGGTTTCGGGAGCTCGTCGAAAGCGGCCGCGGCCTGCCCGACGGAGGCTAATGCCGACGGAGAACCCTGGCGCAGAGACGCAGAGAGGGCACGCAAGAACATCCAGAATCTCGCTTCCGACCTATTCGCTTCGTCTCTTTGTGCCTCCGCCGCGCACTTTCTGCACTAGCTAGAGCGACTTGAGAGACTCTCGTGCATCCCGAGCAGGGTCCGGGGGAGAGATGTCTCGACCAGGCGGGTAGCAAACCCGCCCTACCCGCTGCTGGGGAAAAAGCTTCTCAGAGGAGGGAACCGGACATGCAAGGATCACGGACACTGGTGACACTGATCGCCCTCGTCTCGCTGGCAATGGCTTGTGCTCCGACGGCGCTGCTGGCACCGACCGTCAGCCCACCGCCGACAGCCACGCTCACTCCACCCCCTTCCCCAACGGACGAACCAATACCGACCCCGACGCCGGGGCCCACCTCGACGGCGGAACTCGCTTCCCCAACCCCGGCGGAGGCCTCCCGGGCTTTCGGCCGCGTCATGGACGTAAGCGACATTGTGCCAGGCGAGTTCCGGCGCTTCCACCGGACCGCCGACACGGTCTGGCTGATTACCGACGTAGGGTTCGCCCGACTCGACGATGGCGCCTGGCGGGTCTCGGTGAGCGACGTCCCCGGCACGCCGGTCGGTGTGGATGGCGCCAACCGCCCCTGGGTCGTCAGCGCGGACACCAAGACGATCTCCGCCTGGAACGGCTCCAGCTGGACGACCTACGCAGACGGGACGGGGTGGCTCCCCGTCGCCTCGGACGACGAGCCGTGCCACAACGGGTGGATGGAGCCGGATGGAGTGGGACGACTCTGGCTGACCACGTGCCGGGACGTGCGCGCCTTCGACGGCGATCGCTGGACGGTGTACAGCCCCGCGGACATGGGCATGGCAGAGGTCGGCCCTCAAGAGTCGTGGGCCACCTTCACCCTGGAGGTCGCAGGCAGCGGCGTCTGGGTCGGCACCTGCGACTGGGGCGGCCCGGGGCCCGTTGGGGGACAGGGCGTGCGCTGGTTCGACGGCGAGACGTGGCGCGGGGCCGATTCGCCCGTCGCCGCCGGCTGCGCTACCGACATCGTGGAGGGCAGCCAAGGAGAAGTGTGGATCGCCCTCGACAACCGACTCTGGCGCCACAGCCCCGATACCGGAGAGTGGATCGATCTACCGCCGCCCGAACCCCCCATCGCGGACATGCGCTTCGGCTTCGCCGACGCCCTTACCCTCGACCCGTCCGGCAATGTCTGGCCGGCTATGGTCCTCTGCGGTGGAGCGAGCTGCTACGGGAGCATCGTGCTCTACCAAGTGGAGGACGCGGAATGGACCCAGATAGGAGAGCCGCTCGACTTCGGCGGCGGGATCCCCGCCCCCCAGGTGCTCGGCGACGGAACCGGTGCGCGCTGGCTCTCCTGGGCCGGGTCCCTGTACCGACTCCAGGATGACGTGCCGGAATCGGTCCCGAATCTCGGTTTCGTCCGGGACACCATAGTGGACGGGACAGGCAGGGTCTGGCTGGCGGTCGAGGACCAGGGAAGGAGCGTGCTCTGGGCCCAGAGCGCGGAAACAGGACAATAGCGACCGGACTTTGGAACGCCCCGTTGAACAGAGAGCACGCCGGTTATGGAGACGCACTGAATGAGCCACATCCTAGCATCTCACGACATCGTTAAGACCGACTTCGTCCGCGGGGAGAACTGCTATCTGTACGACGCCCGGGGAAGGCGGTACGTCGACTTCGAGTCGGGCATCTGGTGCACCGTGCTTGGGCACCGCCATCCGCGCATCGATCGCGTGATGAAGATGCAAATCGACAAGCTGGTCCATCTCGGAACCCGCTATCCCAGCCACCTGGCCGAGGAGGCCGCCGCGGACGTGCTCGACCTGGTCGGCATCATCGAGGGCAAGTGCACTTTCCTCAGCTCGGGCAGTGAGGCAGTGGAGTTTGGGGTGCAGGCTGCGCGGCGCATAACCGGGAGGCCGCTGCTCCTCACCTTCGCCAGCTCCTACCTGGGCGCCTACGGCTCGGCCGGGAGGAAAACCGACGACGAGTGGTGGTTGGTGGACTGGAATGCCCCCGAGGTCACCGATTCCGACGCCTGGCTGGATAGGATCCCCTTCCACCACATCGGCGCGTTCGTCCTCGAGCCGGGCGGCAGCGGATCGGCCTTCGTCCGCTTCCCCTCCCGCCAGATCGTGCAGGCCCTCGCGCGGCGGGTCCAGGAGGTAGGAGGTCTCCTGATGGTGAATGAGGTCACCACGGGGATGGGGCGGACGGGCGAGTGGTTCGGCTTCCAGCACTATGACGTCCAGCCGGACATCGTTGCCATCGGGAAAGGGCTGGGGAACGGCTATCCGGTGAGCGCCGTGACACTGAAGCGGAGGGTGGCGGACGAGCTGGAGGCGACCGGCTTCCATTATGCCCAGTCGCACCAGAATGACCCACTGGGATGCGCTGTCGCGCGGGAGGTGATCGCCGCCCTACGGGAGCGGGCGTGGATTGAGCAGGGTAAGAAGCTGGGCGCCTTCTTCCTGGACGGCCTGAAGCTCCTGGCGGAAAAACATGCGCTGGTGCAGGAGGCCCGCGGCAGAGGGATGCTCCTGGGAATGGTCCTCCATCCCCAGGACCGGCTGACGGTTCGCTCCCTCTACCATCAGCTACTGGAGGAAGGCTTTCTGGTCGGCTACTACTCGGCGGGTCGCGTCCTTCGCTTTGACCCCGCCCTGACCATCGAAAAGGAGGACATCGACGCCCTCCTGGAGAGCCTGGACAAACTGTTGGGCGAGGCCTAGAGTAAGCTTGCGGGACCTGAATTCCGGGTCGGTAGCCGAGCGAGCTCCCCTTGCTGCCGGCCCGCGCTCCTTCCCTCTTCTCGCAGTCCCCGTCCCTTCCTCCCTGTCCCCCATCCGCGCGCTCCCCGCTGCTCGCAGCCCGATGCCCCGCGGGCGTCTTGCCGTGACCACGATCCGCGAGGACACGGGCTCCGGCGGGATGAGGGCTCGCACCAGCCTCAAAGGCGAGGGGTGGAGCAGGCTCTTGGCCGACGCTAAGCTGGAGGAGAGAGTTCCACAGAGGTAGTCGTCCGACCCTCTGAAAGGGCAGCAGTTGCCCGCATGGAGCGCCATGCTACAATCGGCGGCGGCAAGCAACCATAGGAGGTTCATCAATGCAGATAGGGGTGGACATCGGCGGTACGTTCACCGACTTCGTCGTAAGTGAGGACGGTCGCTTCCGCGTCCACAAGGTCCTGAGCACGCCCCGCGACCCGGCCCAGGCGATGCTCACCGGGCTGCGTGCCCTGCTCTCCGAAGGGGACGACGTCGTCCAGCGGATCACCCACGGCTCGACGGTGGCCACCAACGCGATCCTGGAGCGGAAAGGCGCCCGGACCGCCCTGATCACCACGCAGGGCTTCCGGGACATCCTCGCCATCGGCCGCCAGAACCGGCCGAAACTGTATGCACTCCAGCCGCAGCTGCCGGAGCCTCTCATCTCTCGGCGCTGGTGCTACCAGGTCCCTGAGCGGCTCGATCATAACGGCGAGGTCCTGAAGACGCTGGACAGAGAGGCTCTCGACGCGGTGTTGGACGAGATAGAGCAGGAGGGCATCGAATCGGTGGCCGTCTGCTTCCTCTACAGCTACGTCAACCCAGCGCACGAGCGCCTGGTTCGAGAGCGCGCTCTGGAGCGGGGCGTGTTGGAGCCCTGGCAGATCGCGCTTTCCAGCGACGTGCTGCCTGAGTTCCGCGAGTATGAGCGGGCCAGCACCGTGGCGCTGGAGGCCTACGTGCGGCCGGTTGTGAGCCAGTACCTTCATCGCCTGGAGAGGAACCTCCAGCACGAGACAATGGAGGGACTGGCAGAGGACATCACGCTCCGGATTATGAAATCGGACGGGGGGCTGATGAGCGTAGAGCGTGCCCAGGAGCGAGCCGTTCATACCGCCCTCAGCGGCCCCGCCGCCGGCGTCATCGGCGCCTTTCACGTGGCCCGGCTCGCGGGTTACGAGGACGTCATCTCTCTCGATATGGGCGGCACGTCGACAGATGTCTCTCTCTGTCCGGGCGGGCTGGTGCGCCGCGCCGAGTCTCAAATCGGGGAACTGCCGCTGCGCACTCGGGTGCTCGACATCGAGACGATCGGCGCCGGTGGCGGATCTATCGCCCGTCTCGACGGAGGCGGGGTGTTGCGGGTGGGGCCGGAGAGCGCCGGGGCCGACCCCGGCCCCATCGCCTACGGGCTGGGTGGCGAACGGGTGACCGTCACCGACGCCCACGCGGTGCTGGGTCGCGTTGATCCTGATCACTTCCTGGGTGGCGACATGCGGCTCAGCTTGGAGCCCGCCCGAGAGGCAATGGCGTTGCTGGGGCAGGCAATGGGCCTCTCGGCGGAGGAGGCTGCTCTGGGCGTGCTTCACGTGGCGAACGTCAATATCGACCGGGCCTTACGGCGGGTTTCCATCGCCCGGGGCTACGACCCTCGCCGCTTCACGCTGGTCGCTTTCGGAGGCGCCGGGCCGCTGCACGCCTGCGCGGTGGCCGATCAGTTGGACATCCCCCGCGTCCTCGTGCCGCGCCACCCCGGCGTACTCTGCGCGCTGGGTATGCTGATGGCCGACATGGTGCTGGAGCGGAGTCGCTCCATACTCATGCCCGTCACCAGGGCGACCACAGCCGTTCTGCGGAAGGAGCTGGACGAGATGGGCGACCGGGCCCGCCGGCGTCTGGTGAGCGAGGGCGTGCCGGAGGAGGCAGTCGTTCTTCGCGGCCTGGTGGATGCGCGCTACGCCGGGCAGTCGTATGAGCTGACGATTCCCCTCGCACCGGACGTGACGGCGGCCTTCCACAATGCCCACGTCGAGACGTACGGCCACGCGATGCGAGAGCGGACCGTCGAGGTGGTCAACCTGCGCCTTCAGGCCGTGGGGGTGGTAGAGGGCCCGGAGCTGGCGCGAGAGCCTGTGGTGCCCCGCGACGGCAGCGAGGCCCTTCTGGGTGAAAAACGGGGATTCCTCCAGTCGTCGGGGGCGGCGACCTACGCCCTCTACGACCGGACACAACTGCGACCCGGCGCGGAGGTCGAGGGGCCGGCCCTTATCTTCCAGATGGACAGCACTGTCTTCGTACCGCCTGACTGGCAGGCGCAGGTGGACGGTTACCGGAACCTGATACTGGAGAGAGAGTCATGAGCGTCGACGCCATCAGTCTAGCGGTCTTCAAGAACCTGTTCGCTTCCGTGGCGGAGGAGATGGGCGTCGCGCTCCAGCGGGCCAGCTTCAGCCCCAACATCAAGGAGCGGCTCGACTTCAGCTGCGCCGTCTTCGACGCTCAGGCTCGCATGGTGGCCCAGGCCGCCCATATACCGGTTCACCTGGGCAGTATGCCGGCCTCGGTGGCGTACGCGCTCCGTGCGTTCGAGAGCCTGCGCCCGGGGGACGTCGTCATCCTTAACGATCCCTACAGTGGGGGCACGCACCTGCCGGACGTGACGATGGTCTCACCGGTGGCCGTCGACGGCGACGTACGATTCTTCGTCGCCAGCCGGGCCCATCACGCCGACGTGGGGGGAATGGCTCCGGGATCGCTGCCCCTGAGCACTGAGCTCTACCAGGAGGGCATCATCATCCCCCCGGTCAAGCTGGCCGAGGGCGGAAGGCGGAGCGAGGGGATCCTCTCCTTGATCACAGCGAACAGCCGCGCGCCGGACGAGCGGCGCGGCGACCTGGAGGCCCAGTTGTCGGCGCAGCGGGTCGGCGAGCGCCGCCTCCTGGCCCTGGTGGAGGCTCATGGAGAAGCTCAGGTGCAGGAGCACGCCGCAGCGCTGATGGACACCTCCCGCCGCATGACGGAGGAGGTAATCGCGGCCATCCCCGACGGTGTCTACGCATTTGAGGATGCCCTGGAGGGTGACGGGCACGGCGACAGCCGGATCCCCATTCGGGTGGCGATTCGGGTGGAGGGGACGAGGATGACCGTCGACTTCACCGGCACCGCTCCCCAGGTGACCGGGAACCTGAACGCCGTGGAGGCCGTGGTCCGTTCTGCCACCTGGTACTGTGTGCGCCTCCTGGCGGAGGACGAGATCCCGGTCAATCACGGCTGCTTCGAGCCAGTGACCGTGATCGTCCCGGACCACAGCGTGCTCAATCCCGATTTCCCGGCCGCCGTGGCCATCGGGAACGTGGAGACCAGCCAGCGGATCGTGGACGTGGTGCTGGGCGCGCTGGCAGAGGCCCTTCCGGACCGGATCCCGGCCGCCAGCCAGGGCACCATGAACAACGTCACTTTCGGCGGCACGTCCAACGGCCGCTCCTTCGTCTTCTACGAGACGATCGGCGGCGGGCACGGCGCGGGGCCTCGGGGCGACGGGGTGAGCGGCCGGCACAGCCACATGACGAACACGCGCAACACACCGGTCGAGGCGATCGAGCACACCCTGCCGGTGCGTGTGCTGGCGCAGGAGCTGCGGGAAGGCTCGGGCGGTAAGGGCCGGTTCCGGGGCGGCGACGGCATCCGCCGCGCGTACGAGTTCCTCGAGGGAGCGACGCTGACGATCAACAGCGAGCGGCGCGTCTATGCTCCCTACGGTCTGCACGGGGGAGAGCCCGGGAAACCGGGCCTCAATCGACTGATCCAGGACGGGAAAGATCGGACGATGGGCGGCAAGGTGAGCGCGCGGGTCAGGCCGGACGATCGGCTCATCATCGAGACGCCGGGCGGGGGTGGCTGGGGTGAACCGCCGGAAAGCTGACGAAGGCAGGACCTGCTGCCCGACAGACCGCGGTGATAAGCTGGAGGAGTGATCCCGCTGCTATGGAGTCCGGGCTCGCAATCCCACCCGCGTTCAGACGGAGAATCGTCGACACCTGGGGCAAGGAGGGACAAGCCTGGTTGGAGCGCCTCCCTGACCTCATCGCCCACTGCGCCGAACGCTGGGATCTGACCGTCGAGTCCCGCGTACCGGGTCTGTCGTACGGTTTCGTGGCCCACGCCTCTACCGCCGATGGCACGGAAGCGGTGCTGAAGCTGAGCGTCCCGAACCCCGAGCTGGTTACGGAGATCGAGGCGCTGCGCATCTTCCGGGAACGCGGAATCGTGGAGCTCCTGGAGGCAGACCCCAAGCTGGGTGCCCTCCTTCTCCGGCGCGTGATTCCCGGCACCCTGCTGTCGGACATGGAGGATGATGAGGAAGCGACCCGGATCGCGGCACCTTTGATCCGGGACCTTCCGGTAGCTCCACCAGCCGAACACGCGTTTCCGACCCTCGCCCACTGGGCCCTCGTCTTCGACAGGCTCCGAACGCAACTTGGACCAGCGATGGGGCCGCTGCCCGTGCACGTCGTTGAGAAGGCCGAAGGCGTGTTCCGCGATCTCCAAGCGTCGAGCCCCACCGGGATGCTACTGCACGGCGATCTCCACCACGACAACATCCTGGCAGATCGGAAGAAGGGCTGGGTGGTGATCGACCCCAAGGGCGTCGTCGGCGACTCTGCCTTTGAGGCGGCCCGGTTCCAGATCAACCCCTGGCCCGACCTTCTGGAGATGGACCAGCCACAGAAGGTGGCACGGCAGAGGCTGGAGATCCTGGCGTCTGTGCTCGATGCGGACCCGTCTCGGCTGCTGGCCTGGGCCTTCTTCGACGCGGTGTTGAGTGCCTGCTGGAGCGTGGAGGAGGGAGGGGAAGACTGGTGGTACGGCATCGCCTGTGCCGAGCTGTTCGACGGCATAGCGGACGGCTGGTAGGAGCGGCTCGCGTGCGAGGGCACCGTCTCGCGCCCGGCGCGGCATAAGGTCCTGCGCCTGGCCTGCCCCAGGCTCCGACTGCTGGATGCGAAGGAGAATCCCTAGGATGAGAAGCAGCGTCGTCCTCGTCCCGGTCGGTGACGCGGCGCGGGACCTGCTGCGGTGGCTAGAGACCGCTTTGGCGGAAGCTCTGAAGACGCAGGTCGAGCTCGAGGAGCCTCTGCCGTTCTCACCCGAGGGGTTTGACGAGAGGCGGGGGCAGGCCTGCGGCAGAGCTTAGTCCCAGAGCCGCTTCAGGATCACCACCACGGTTGACATCACGAGACCGACCAGCGCCAGGAAGCCCCACGGCCAGCGCACGGCGGGCAGAGCCAACGGCCGGGTGGCCCCGCCGACCGGGGGAGCGATCGGATACTCGTCGGCACCCAGGTCCGACGCCTGACCCTGCGGGCGCGCGTCGCCGTCCATGTCCTGGGACACGTCCGTGGGGACCCCGGCATCGATGGCGGGTGAGCCGACGGCCAGATGGTAGTCCCCGGCGGCAGGGTCGACGAAGAGCGGATCGGTGTAGACGTTGACCGTTCCGATGTCGACCGCTCCGCTGCCAGTCGTCTCGGCACCGTTGTCGTGCCAAAGCGTGCCCTCCAGCGCGGCCGCCCCGCCTGCTCCGCCGACGAGGCCCACGTTCCTGTGCCCGGCGATGAGGGTGTTGGTGAACCAAACAGTGGTCACGTCGCCCACGTAGACGCCCTGCCCGCTGTCCCCGGCAGCGTCGTCCGACCCGTTGTCGACGATGGTGGTATGGAGCACGTGGCCTGACGTGGGCTCATAATACCCGGCCGCGTCCACCTCCTGCCCGACAAGCCAGAGGCCGCTGCCGGCTCCGCTCGCCCGATTCACAGCCACCACGTTGTTTACGAACCGAAACCCAACGGTCTCCCAGACGGCGATGCCGCCGCCGCTGCCGAAGCCGTCCCTGCTCGCTGTGTTACCCGAGATGGTGTTCCCATCGAGCACCGTGCCGCTGTTTCTCAGGTAGATCCCCCCACCCCGGCCAGAGCCCGCTGTACTGGCCGTGTTTCCGCGTACCACGTTCCGCTCGACAACCCCTTCATATTGCATCACGTAGATCCCACCGCCATACCCACTGCCGCTCTCGCTGGCCACGTTGGCGCGTAGGGTGTTCCCCACGACCGCGGCATCGCGAGCGTGCAGACGACGCAGGTCCAGCCCGCCCCCTGTGCCGTAGTTAGCCAGGCTGGCCGTGTTACCAGCAATGGTGTTTTCGCGCAGCACCGGGGCTCCGTACAGTGCATACATCCCGCCTCCGTGGCCGTACCAAGCCACGCTGCCGACGTTGCTGACGATTCTGTTCCCCCGTAGTTCGGGATCACTGTCCCGGAGGCTGACCGCGCCGCCGTATCCCTCGCCGTGTTGACCCGTGCTGGCGGTGTTCGCCCTCAACTCATTCTCCTGGAGCAGGCCGCCACTTTCGCGGAGGTACAGTCCGCCACCGTGAGCGTACCAGGCGCCGCCCACGTTGCTGATCACCGTGTTCGCCCGGAGCTCAATATCGCTGCTCTGGAGACTGATACCGCCGCCGTATCCGTGTTCATACACGTACGTGGCGGCCATGTTTTCCCTAATCTCGTTGTCCTGGAGCAGACCGCCGCTGTCACGGAGGTACAGCCCCCCGCCATATCCGTAGTCGTTGGTCGAGGCCACATTGTGATGGACCACACAGCCGCTGATGGTGGGCGCCGCCCCGTGGACGTAGAATCCGCCGCCGGCATCCTCTCCCGCTGGATCCCCGCCCTGCTCCGTGGCATCGCCACCGGTCACGTACAGGCCCTCCACCAGGGGACGGATCGGTTGGGCGGAGCCTGCCGGCGACAGGATCACCAGCCCGCGCCCCAACCCCTGAGCATCCAGGGTCGTCGAGAAGGCCGCCGCATCCCGTGCGGTGAAATCCGGGGCGTACCCGCCGCGTAGTTTCACTGTCTTGCTGAGGTAGACCACCTGGGCAAGGGCCCCGCGGACCGCCACGTCGGTGTAGGTCCCCGCAGCCACCAGGATCTCGTCACCGCTGCTGGCCTGATCGACGGCGTACTGAAGGGTCCGGCAGGGACTGACGACATCGGTACATGCGCCGCTGTCGCTGCCGGTGAGACGCACATAGCGCACGACCTGGTTCGGAGCGGCTGCAACCGGGCTGGGCCGCCCGCTCAGCAGAGCCAGCAGCCCTAGACAGAGGGAGATCCCAGCGACGAGGGGGACAAGAACGTTTCGGGTTTTCAAAGGTTTCTTCTCTTTCACTAGAGCATGTCTGATCGGCGCGGGCGCACCGGCAGAGTCACGCAATCAGGTCAGACGCTGGGCCGTACCTCTCGGGTCTCGCCGGCAGCGGTCTGGATTGTAGTCGGTGGAGGTAAGCTGTCAAACGCAAGGGCACGAAGGTTGTCGCTCGATTCGGTACCTAAGGCAGGTCGTTCATCCCAGGTTGCCCAATCCATCTGTGCATCTCACGTCGCAGGATTCGACTCAATGTTGCACGTTTGTACAGATATGGTATAATAACGCTTGAGAGTTTGTAGAGGCAGGATTATCGAGACGGGGACAGGGTCTGCCGCGCAGAACCCTGTTAGGAAGTAACGTCGAGAAGCCGGGCCGAGTGCGACCAGGCTGATCGAATGACCAAGGAGAGACAACATGTCGGAAGAAAGGACGTACAAGGGATTACGCCGCTTCAACCTGATCATGGGTTTCCTGCACCTGGTGCAGGGTATCTTCATGATCGTAGTCAGCAACGATACCACCTACCCCATCTATACCTACTTCCTCGAGTTCAACAGGGAGACGTTCACGCTCTCGCCGGTTCAGGAGTTGGCCTACGAGCTGCCGTTCGGCCCCGCGGTCGCCGTGTTCCTGCTGCTTTCGGCAGCGGCGCACTTGGCTCTGTCTACGTTCGCTTACAGGTGGTACGTTCGGAACTTGGAGAAGGGTATGAACCCCGCCCGGTTCTACGAGTACGCCCTCAGCTCCTCGTGGATGATCGTGCTCATCTCGATGCTGGTCGGGTTCCAGGACCTGGGCGGCCTCATCCTGGCTTTTGGGATCAATGCCACGATGAACCTGTTCGGGATTATGATGGAGCTGCACAACCAGACCACGTCCCGAACGGACTGGACCGCCTTCATCTACGGATGCTTCGCGGGCATCGTCCCCTGGATCGTGATCGTGATGTACTTCCTGGGGTCTCTGACCGGCGGTGAGGCCGAGCCACCGGCCTTCGTCTACGCCATCATACCCACCATCTTCGTCTTCTTCAACATCTTCGCTCTGAACATGTTGTTGCAGTACAAGAAGGTAGGACGGTGGAGAAACTACCTGTTCGGCGAGCGGGTCTACATCATCCTCAGCCTGACGGCCAAGACCGTCCTGGCGTGGCTCATATTCGCCGGCACGCTGGCTCCCGTCTAGGCGGGGTATATCGCCACCCGGGTCAGAGCGGAACGGCGAGTCAGCCATCGCAACCTCGATGGCTGACTCGGGACACCGAGAAGCGCGTCGAAAAGCGGTCGTGGGCCTGCTGACGGCCATGGACGCGGCCTCAGCCTTCCTTTGCGCCCCCTTAGGCCCAGCCCATGCGAGCATACAGCCAGAGAAGGGCCTGCGCCGTCTCGAAGCCGATAGCGCGGCCGGTGGCGGTCACGACGCCGACGAGTGGGTCGGATAGGACTTCCAAGGTCAGATCTTCCGTCTCGATGGCCATAGGCGGCTCACCAGTCCCTTGACGGGTAGGGTTGGCGTGCGTCTACGGCTGGCGTCTTACAAGTAGGTCGAGATCGCTCCAGACGAAGGGCACGGCGACGAGGTGGGTGGGCTGGAGGGCTCACGCCGATTCTGGAGAGCCCCGATTGTTCGCTTCCACAGAATCATCAGTCCCTCCTCTTCGTCGACGTACTCGCCGGAGCGCTGGAAACCGGTCTTCTCCAGCACCCCTATGGAACCCTCGTTGTCTGCTTGACATTCTGCAGTGACCCGATTGACGCTCGGTTGAGCGAGGGCCCAGGTGGTGAGTGCCTCCACAATCTCCGTCGCGTACCCGCGATTCCGGTGACTGGCACTGATGTTGTAGCCGATTTCGACGGCTCCGTGCTCGGGGGCGTGCTTGAAACCGATCTGCCCCACGGCCACACCTTCGTCGGGCTCAATCACCGTCCCTCCCCAGGGAATATCCTCCGGCGCCCGGCGGTAGAGTGCGAGCAGGGTCGGAAAGAAAACCAGAGCATCGCCCGGCCACTCGGCGGGAAACGTCACCTCGATCGTCTCGTCGGGAAATGCCACGGCTGCAGTGAACGTACCTTGGCACTGCAGTCGGGTCTCCAGGACGTGAAGTGGTGTCTGAACGAGAACGAGCCGCGAGGTCCTCAGACAAAACCGCGCCGCTGAGGCGACCCTGTCATCCATCTACAACCTCCGGCACGTTGGGCATGTGTAGACGCTCCCGCCCAAGTAGGAACCCTTGCGGACCAGCCTGCGGCAGACCGGACACGGCTTGCCCACTCCGTTCTTGTCCATCAGACGAACGTATGTCCTCGGTGTATCGTCCTTCCACAGATGGTGTCGTTCATCTGTCTCGCCAGCGTCATGTACTCAGGCAGCTCAAACATCCAAGACTTCCTTCTCATTCAGCCTGTCCTCTCGTCGCTTGCGCAGCGGCAACCGGCGCTTCCATGATACCATATCTTGAACAGGTCCGGTAAATCGATGCGCTATTCATCAGAGACTGCGTTCGAGCTTGGACCAGCGTGGAGCGCGAGCGTGTCCAGCTCCCGTTGCGCGTGAGGAATGCGCGCGCTTGACAATCTTCCTTGCCCATAGTACTCTCGTCCCACGTCTGCCGCACCCTCCAGCTGAGCGAGCCGTTCCACTGAAAAGGAGCAGAGAGGATGGGTCTGGATATCTATGCTTCGAATGCGCCAGATGAGGTTAGCCTAACGCCGGAACAAGCGCAGGCTTTTGAAGAGGCAGACATTCGTCTCTGCGGAGGCGTTCTCAGCGGCAGTGGAGGTAGCTTTCGGGGGAAGGTCTACGTACACGTCATCGTCCGAATCACCGGCATCAACCTCTGCCAGGACTGGATCCCGCCGGAAACGGTACGAAGGATGTACCGCGATCTGGCGGCTTCCGACCCGCAGCAGGTTGCAGAGGAGTCGAGTGTCTACGATATGGCGCCCGAGGAGATCATCGGCTTGCGCAACTTCTTTCGAGTATGCTCCGAGCATGGGCTGGGCTTGATTGGCTGGTGGTAGGCCTACGGGAGACAACAGCTACCGCTCCCGCGCCCGACGCGACCCGGCAAGCGTGCCTGCGGCCGCAGAGGCTCTTCTCGAACAACCGAATGCTCTCCTCTCCATTCAACGTCAAGCGGCTTGCCGAACTCCACTCCATTCACGAGATCGAAGCTACGCAGAGCGGCGCAACTCCTCGGCGCGCGAAACGTATAGACCGAAACGGCCCAAGAGTCTCAGAATCTCTTTCAACCGGAGTTGGGTCATAGACCGTCAAAGGAAGGTAGGATAGAACACCATGAAAGCAATGGTCGTCTACGATTCGGTTCACGGCAACACCGAACAGGTCGCGCGAGCAGTGGCTCGAGCATTGGGCGCTCCGGAGACCGAAACACGCCGGGCGAAGGACATCAGATCAGAAGAGCTTACGGGTTTGGACGTGCTGGTCGTTGGCGCGCCCACCCACGCTTTTCGGCCCTCGCCCGACGCGCGGGAGTTCCTTAAGCGCATTCCCTCCGACGGTCTGAAGGGCGTCAAGGTCGCGGCCTTCGACACCCGGATCTCGATCGAGGACACCGGCTCAGGCATCTTCGCCTTCTTCGTCAGATTCTTTGGCTATGCCGCGAAGCCCATCGCACGAAGACTGGAGAAGAAGGGCGCGGATCTGGCCCTGCCCCCGGAGGGGTTCTACGTGGAAGGCACCGAGGGACCGCTCAAAGAGGGTGAGCTGGAGCGTGCTGCGGCCTGGGCGCGGCCTCTGGCGGCCGAGCGGTAGCGGTGGCTGCCAGAACCGACACCAGATCGCGCTTGAGCTTCCGGTTGGTTAGCGCGGCCCCGGGGACTCCACCTGGACTGAGGAGAGGTGACTGACAGCCACAATCAGGAGCGCCGTGACCTCCCGGCTTCGAGCCATGCTTCAGCCCGGTCAGGTGATGCGCGAGCTGGCGGTGGAACCGGACAAGGTGACCGTGCTGGTGTTCTTCATCAGCTTCCTGGCCGATATGCGGTAGGCGCGGCGAGGCCCGGGAAGCCCATCGAACTGCTGCTGCGCGAGCTACTATGAGGAGGGTGACGTGGATAAGAAGGTGCTGGTGGCCTACGCGACCAAGCGAGGGGCGACGGCAGAGATCGCCGAGAGAATCGGCGACGTACTTCGCGAGAAGGGATTGACAGCTGATGTACTCCCAGCTGACCAGGTTCGAGACTTGACGCCGTACAACGGCGTCGTCCTGGGGAGCGCGGTCTACATCGGCCGCTGGCGGAAGGAGGCAGCCCGGTTCCTTAAAGCGAACAAGGAGGAGCTGGCTGACCGGCGGGTATGGCTCTTCTCCAGCGGGCCGACGGGTGAAGGCGACCCGGAGGAGCTGATGGACGGATGGCGCTTCCCCGGGGGTCTCCAGCCCGTTGCCGACGAGATTGAGCCCGAGGCGATCGCCGTTTTCCACGGCCGGCTGGACGTCGAGAAGATCAACGTGCTGGAGAAATGGGTGGTCAACAACGTCGGCGCGCCGATGGGCGACTTCCGCGACTGGGACGCCGTTGAGACTTGGGCTGCCTCCATCGCCAACGCGCTGAAGGAGGAAAACGGCGAGCAGGATCAGAGCTTTGGGGGATGATCCCGGCGCCTAAGCTGCACCGCTACCTGTAGCAGGATTTCTTCCGCATCTGCGCCGACGAGAACTGCGATGCCTGTGGAGCTTATGAGGACGTCTGGCTGATCGAGAGTATCAAGCTCGCAGGTAGCAGACCGGTTCAATCACCCCAGGGAGGCTGCATGTGACGTACCGCATCATTGTGATCACAGGAGCGAACAACGGCATCGGGCTGGCAATGGCGCGGGCCCTGCTCGACATGGGCGATCGGGTCGCGGCCCTGGACTTAACTCGCGACAACCTGGACAGCCTTGCGTACGACGAGGGCCGGCTGCGGTGGTACCGGTGTGACGTCACCGACCGAGAGCGTGCCCGGGAGGTCGTCGCCGACGTGATGCAGGTGTGGGAGCGGATCGACGTCCTGGTCAACAACGCCTGCATCTGTCTCTTCAAGCCCTTCATGGAGCGGACGCAGGAGGAGATCCGCCGCGAGTTCGAAGTGAACTACTTCGGCTATTTGAACATGATCGACGCTGTCCTGCCCATTATGCAGGACCAGGGCCACGGGGTGATCCACAACGTCAGCTCCGGGGTAGGCATCACGGGATACCCCGGCATCTCTGGCTACGCCTCTACCAAGGGCGCCATCGAGGCCCTCACCCGCACGCTCGACCTGGAACTCTCCGATTTCGGCATCACGGTCAATCTGATGCACCCACCCCTGACCCGCACCAAGTCATCCGCGCCTCTGGGTGTCCCGCCGCAGATGATGGCGGACCCTGACGAGGTAGGTCGCAAGCTAGCGAAGAGGGTCGGCCAGCAGAGGCCCGTGCTCACGCCCGACCTGCAGACTCGGCTCGGCATCGCGGCAAACCAGCATCTCCCGGTGCAGATGGGGCGGTTCCTGGCGCGGATGACGAAGCAGGCCGAGGAGAAGGATCTTTCTGAGTCAGCTCAGGACGAGGCCTAGACCCGCCAGAGCGTTCAGATACGACTGCGCCCCCAGCAGGCGGGGCGCAGAAGGAGCGTGGAAATGAGAGCATCAATGTCTCGTTCTGTAGCGAAGAGGAGCTGCCGGCCCGCGGTCGGGCCGGCAGCGCAGGTCGCCATCTTCTTGGTGATGATCGCTCTGGTTGGGCTGGTGCCCGGCAGGGCGCTGGCCGCATCGCACTTCTGCCAACGGCGTGAGCCCGCGATCCAGGCCGCCGGGCCCCAGGATCCGGAGGAACTGGAGGTGTTCCTGGACGGGATAATGGCCGCCCACCTGCAGGCCCATCACGTCCCAGGCGCGACGGTAGCCGTCGTCAAGGACGGCGCGCTCTTCTTCGCCAAGGGGTACGGTTACGCCGATCTGGGCGAGCGCGTCCGTGTGGACGCCCAGCGCACGCTCTTCCGCCCCGGCTCGGTGTCGAAGCTGTTCACCTGGACCGCCGTGATGCAGCTCGTTGAGCAGGGCGCAGTCGACCTCGACGCCGACGTCAACCAGTACCTCGATTTCCAGATCCCGGAGACGTTCCCTCAGCCGATCACGCTGGAGCATCTCCTGACCCACACGCCGGGGTTCGAGGACCGGGGTCAAGGCCTCTTCACCCTTGAGGAAGAGAAGATGGTCTCGCTAGAGGCATACGTGAAGACGACGCTGCCGGAGCGTGTCCATCCACCGGGCGAGGTCAGCGCCTACTCAAACTACGGGTCTGCGCTGGCAGGGTACATCGTCCAGCGCGTCTCGGGTCAGCCCTTCAACGCCTACATCGAGGAGCACATCCTCCAGCCACTGGCCATGGGCCAGAGCACGTTCCAACAGCCTCTTCCGTCCGAGTTGGCCGACGATATGGCTCGGGGGTACGGTTACAGTCAAGGAGCATACCTGGCGGGCGACTTCGAGTTGATCGTGGGCGGTCCGGCCGGAGGGATGAGTGCTCCGGCTGTGGACATGAGCCATTTCATGATCGCCCACCTTCAGGGTGGGGACTATGAATCTCGCCGCATCCTGAAGGCCGAGACGGTGTCTGAGATGCAGGCCGCGCAGTACGTCCCCGACCCCCGTTCCGGCGGCATAGGTTACGGGTTCTTCCGGGACAGTATGAAGGGCCTGCGGATGGTGAAGCACGAGGGCGATACCTTCCTCTTTCACAGCGGACTCTATCTCTTCCCCGACGAAGATGTCGGTCTCTACGTCTCCTACAACAGCATCGGGGGCGCGACGGCCCGGACGGAGTTGCTGGAGGCTTTCGTGGACCGGTATTATCCCTCGCCGGTGCCCGAGCCAGTGGAGCCGCCCGAGGATTTCGAAAGTCGCGCGGACGCCTACACCGGTGAGTATCATCTGGCCCGAGCCAACTACTCCACGGCGGAGAAGATCCTAGCCCTCCTCCAGCCCGTCCAGGTCTCCGTGGGGCCGGAGGGACAGATCGTCATCTCGGTCGCCGGGGAACCGGACCAGCACGTCGAGGTCGAGCCCTGGGTGCTCCAGCAGGTGCGGGGAGAGGATAAGGTGATCTTCCTCCGGGACGACGGAGGGCAGGTGACGCGGGCCCTGCCGGCGGACACGCCGCCTTTCACCATGTTCAAGGCGCCCTGGTACGCCACCGTGAGTTTCACACTGGCCCTGATGGGTGGGGGCCTCGTCCTCTTTTTGTTCACCCTGGTCGGCTGGGTGGTGGCCCACGTCGTGACTCGCCGTGTCGACCGGGCGGCGCTGCCCCCGGGCTGGGCGCGGGTCGCTCGCTGGGTAGCGGCGGCCTTCATCCTGCTCAGCCTGACCTTCGCGGCTCTCCTCTTCGCCACGATGGGCAACGTGAATCCCAGGTACGGCGTGCCGGACGCCTTCTTCGGCGAGGCGCCAGCGCTGGACATCCTGTCGGCGATAACGTACGTCATCGCCGCTCTGGCAGCCGGCATGGTGGTGATGACCGTGGTGGCATGGTGGAGAGGATACTGGAGCTGGTTCGGACGGATCTGGTACACGCTGGTGACGATGATAGCGGCGGGCTGGATCTGGGCGCTGGCCTACTGGAATCTGCTAGGGCCGGGATTCTGAGCCTCGAAGACCGACGGAGGTCTGAGAAGCATGAAAAGGGAACGGGGAAGAGTTACGTTGTGTCGCACTTCGATCCAGTGGGGCACGGCTGCGCTCCTTGCCTTCCCCCGTTTCCCGATGTATAGTCGGCTCAACACGGGATCACAGCACTTGTTCCACCGAATGAGCCGCGGGAAGGTGAGGAGCACCCTGTTATGAGCACGACCGTCTACACGTTCTCGGGCACCGGCAACACCCTGGCGGTGG
>Ga0207797_1000460_pt1 | contig 31494 bp, 23 predicted proteins | sample PRCRCaboRojoPR_6_FD_187275 | JGI IMG/M metagenome (GOLD analysis project Ga0207797, IMG submission 187275) | Marine sediment microbial community from Cabo Rojo, Puerto Rico - PR CR 10% Liquid 1 (SPAdes) | ecosystem: Environmental > Aquatic > Marine > Coastal > Sediment | place: Cabo Rojo, Puerto... | reverse complement strand
TCACAAAAAAGGCAGGACAAAAAGACTTGAATTACTGAGCGATGAAACGAGAACCATCGTACTATATGAATCACCTTACCGCTTGCTGAAAACCCTGCAGCAGCTTTCAGAATATTTGGGCGAGCAAAGAAGAGCTTCCGTATCACGTGAGTTGACCAAAATTTATGAGGAAAATGTCCGCGGTACCCTGTCTGAGCTGCTCTCACATTTCGAAAAGCAAAAGATCAAAGGGGAGATTGTGATCATTGTGGAAGGGAAGAGCAGAAAATGAAATTCTAATTCCGAAATCCTAAACCATTACTAAGCCTCCGGGCAGAGGCCTCAATACACCCATCAACATATAACCCACAATCGTCAATCCATCCAATAACTACATCAAAACTCCCTATATACAGGGATTGAAACGCAACCTTCCCTTAAATTATCCGTACAGCCTGCTAAAATATAAAGTTTTGTGAAATGCTTTATAAAGTTTGGATATCGAGTAATACTGACTTGCAATTTTATCTTAAATATTATCTGAAGTTTAACCATTTAAAAATTGATCTATGGGAAAAGCAAAAAAAATGATTGATGAATTGATTGAAAAGAAAGCTCAGGGCAACAGTTTTCAGATCAACAACATCAAGATGAAACTCATGTTTAAGGGCATCATGCCGGATGAAATTACTGATGAAACAACAGACACAGAAGAATTGATATCGAAGATAGAATCAGTAGCAGATCAGTTCAATATAAGTTTAACCACAAATAATTAAACCAGTTATGAAAGTAAAAACAGCTTATTCCAAAAAAGAAAACGTTAAAGACACTGTAAAAGATATAAAAGAACAAATCGGTAACTTTGATACCCGTTTTCTGCTCTTTTTTGCATCACCAGCAATGGATCCTGAAAACATAAGTGCTGCAGTACAGGATGGATTCTCGGGCGTGCCGACGATGGGATGCAGCACATCCGGAGAGATCGTTACAGGTAAGATGCTGGATCAATCCTTAGTCGCCATGGCCTTTGGTCCCGAAATCATCTCTGACTGCAAAATAGAAGTGGCCGAGAACCTAAATTCGGATAACAACCAGATTGATTCTGCTTTCGATTCATTTGGCAGCTATTTCGCGGCGTCGACACATGACCTCTCGCCTGATCATTATCTGGGTATGGTACTTATAGATGGGTTAAGTCTTCAGGAAGAAGCGGTCAATGACCGGATCGGGGACCTTACCAACGTAACATTTGTAGGGGGATCAGCCGGTGATGACCTGGCTTTCAATAAAACATACGTATATGCAAACGGAAAAACCTATTCGGATGCAGCGGCATTGGTTTTAATAAAAAGCGGGGTTAAATTTGATTTTCTTAAAACCCAAAGCTTCCAGGCAACCGAAAAAGATGTAGTGGTGACAAAAGCGGATGAATCAAAAAGAAAGGTCTTCGAGATCAACAATAAACCAGCCACCCAGGCTTATGCCGAATTGGTTGGGGTACCGGAAGGAAAGGTCGCGGATACATTTTTCTCCCATCCTGTAGGACTGGTATTTCAGGATGATTTCTTTGTCAGGAGTCCACAAAGAACGGATGGTAATGGCATTTATTTCTATTGCTCCATCAAAGAAGGAATGAAGCTAAAAATACTTGATTCGGGCAACATTCTGGAATATACCAGGAATGCACTGAACCGTAAGAAGGATGAAATGGGCAATATCTCAGCGATCGTCAATTTCAATTGTATCCTGAGAACCCTGGAGCTAAAAAATAAAAATCAAACGGAAGGCTACGGGGACATCTTCAAGTCTGTTCCAACGGTCGGATTCAGTACATATGGGGAAAGCTACATCGGGCACATCAATCAAACATCCACGATGGTATTGTTCCAGTAAACAGAAAGAATGAATCAGATCTAAAAAGTTGATCTTTTAGGCGCTTACCGGTCAATCCGAAAGATTATCCACGTATTGCAGAATAAACTGAATCCGGTTTGAAAATTAGAAGTACCGGATTCAGTTTATTTTACACTGAATCATGTTAACCTTTTGGATCTCTTTTCGGTCATCCCAGAAAGTTGTCCCTAAAAATCGGGATTTCTCTAATTCATTCTTGTGTAAGGTGTAAAAATGCCAATCACTGACCTACCGGCTGAGAATACTGATCGAAGAAGAGACTAATCTTCTTCTATAACCTTAAAGCCCAGGGAAAGGGTAACTGCCTCACTTGAATGATCGTAAAATATTCCATAACCGTTTATGCCCAATGAAAACCAATCGGTGATGTTGTAGGTATACTTTACTGCCAGGTTCAGTCCAATATCACTAAGCCGGTCGTTGCCAACACGTACGGTACTAACATCCCCTGTTCCATCAGCAAAGGCTTTGTTATTAGCCTGAAAGTTGAAACTAAAGCCGGTACCCAGTACAATCCTGTGTTCATCATTTTTCAGCGGCATATAATACCCGTTTATTCCCACTGAATACAAAGATATGTTGTTAATTTCCTGATATCCTCCAATTTCCTGGGGACTGTCAAATCTGCGAATATCATTATTCAACCCTTCATAGGTGTTGGTATAGGTAAGGTTTACACCAACACCAAATTCCTCATGAAATGAATACATTACTTCATTCTGAAAGGAGATTCCCATGGTGTTATTAATATATCCCGGGCCGTAAAGTAGACTTACCTCTACTTCGTGATACTCGTCATCATCTTGCGCCTGTAGCTGAAAAGCGCCAAAAAATAATAATAGTAGAAATAACGTCAGTTTCTTCATTTTGTGTGGTTTTTAAGATTACAATTAAATAAATTCCAAAAGACAAATATTTTATATATAAGATAAGTGCATGGCATAATACAACTTACATGCCAAATTGTTTTATGGATACTGTTGTTAAATATAAATCAAAATAAGGTTAAACACCAATTTATTATGAATAATTTTTAAAAAATCTTATATTGAGCCGGTATTCCAAAGGAAAAACATTTTATAACAAACCAATTATTTAAACATATTATGAATCTAAGCTTCTGGAAAGTAATGAAGATTTTTTCAAAGCCTGCTGCTCAGGCGATCATCATTGTAATGATAATTATCCTCAATTCATGTGGTCCTGCAGAGCTAACCGAGGACGATTTCAGCTTTGAAGGTCCGTTGGGCTCTGAAGGTACCACCATTGAAAAACTGGGAACCAATTATTTCAAGGTAAAACTGGGCCATGCACCGGGTCATCCTGATTGGCCCAACAAGTTGAACTTTCGCATTCTTCGGAATGCCAAAGGAAATTCATTGCGGCTTGTGGTAGAGGGACCACCCAGGTATGCCTTTAATGAGTATTTTCAATCGTGGTCGTATGATGGAGAAAACTGGCAACCCGTACACTGGGAGAACGGTCATCAGAAATCACCCAAGCTGGACTCGCTTATCTTTCCAACCTTTACCCAGGATCAAGTCTACTGCGGCACCCAGGTACCTTTATCCTTTGAGCAGCTCGAGGGAATGATCCAGAAATGGCGCACCAGCCCTTATGTAAAAGTTCATGTACCGGGAAAATCCATTCACGGAAGGAATCTCTACCGGCTGGAAATCACCGATCCTGACAGCGATCGACCAGAGAACGAACGGTGGGTTCATTATTTTGCCAACCAGCATCCGGGAGAGCACAATTCCCAGTGGCGAATGATCGGGATGATTCGATGGATGCTCAGCGAGGAAGCATCGGAATTCCGAAAAAATACAATCTGCCACTTCATTCCTATGATGAGCCCTGATGGTCCATCCCGGGGATGGTATCGTGTCAATGCAGAGGGTGTGGATATGAATCGCAGCTACAGACCCGAAGGCGCTGACTCCACAGAGCAGGCACACGAGGCTTACATCTCCCAGAAGGACCTGGAGCAAATTATGAATTCAGAAGCGCCGGCAACCACTATCTGGTCGATGCATACCTGGCAGGGACCGGTGGAACCACTGATGAGACCAGGCCCGGAGGTTGGGAACAAAGTCGCCGACTGGACAAAGTTCCGGGATATCATCCGCAGCCACGACCCGGACAACCTTATCGAACCACTGGACATCCGCAAAGGTGAACCGGCTTATGGTTATGTAAGCTGGTCGGCAGGACCGCACAAACAGTATGGAGTTACCTCCGTGCTTTGCGAAGGAGCCGGAAACATCTATACCAAATCGGACAACCTACGGTCGGGAGAAATATTGATGAGGAGCATAGCGGAGTATTACAAATAAAATTATTAGATATCAAAACACTTGCTAGAAACGCGTAAAGAGATTGTTGTCCACGGCATAAAGGGTTACATTAAGGGCGCCTTCTTCCGAATAGCCATAATCCGTGCAGAGATTATCAATCAAGCGTTTGACATCTTTCTGGATGGCCGTATCGTATGAATGGAAATTTTTCGTATGATAATCCTGCAAGGCCCTTCTAAAATTTTCATTGCTGACATAGGGAGCCAATGCATTCTCTTTCAGGTTTTTGGTGTATTTTCTAAATAATTCCTTATATTGCTCGGTTTCAGTAATGTCTTTATTTTCAATTCTTATTTCCTGGGCCAGGGTTTTGGAAATGTATTCTTTACGAATTTTATTTCTGAAAATCCACCGCTGGTATCTTGTACTGTTGACGCCCAGGTAAAGGGCTTCAAAATTTTTGAAGAATTCTTCGTTGATTTCAAGTTCTTCACCTGTGTATGGTGAAGCCTTTACGGTGTCAGGATCAAAGTTAATGGCATACAGATAATTTAATATATCAGTGCTGATCTGTTTTTCATTGTAATAATAAATGGCTTCCTTAATTTCCTGCATCAGGTAATAATCATACTGTTCAACCAGCTTATCGATGAAATACCCCGGGTAATCCAGTTTACTTTCATCTACTACAGATGAAAAGAAATCCCTGATATTTTGCATGGTAATGGGTTTATCTTCCCTGGCATACTGCTGGAAAAAAGTACTGAAAAGGTTCAGAGACATACGGCCTGAATACCCTTTTTGTCCTTCCACCTCAGACTCTTCGATAATTTTCTTTAGTGTATTCCGGTCGAGTTTGTCCAGATCCTCTTCGTAAAGCCAGGATGGTGTTTCACCTGCATAAATTTCCATTTTTAGAAGGAACAGATCTTTATCCAAAAACTTATATCGCTCTGGTTCGTCAATCCATTCTTTAATGGTAGGGGTGTTTTTATCCAGCCTGCTGGCAATGATTACCTTTGCAAAATAATCCAGAATCCTTGGTAGAAAATATCTGGTGATGTCCTCACCGAATTTGTTCAGGTATATTTTTACTTCTGTACGATAATCGAGCACATAAGGTATCTTGACGGTAATGATGCGATCCTGGAAGGATTTGATGTGCTCGAAATGCTGTTTGTCCTCCGGATTAACCAGTCCCATAAACAGGGTTTTGATGCGCTCCTCAATCAGGTCGACCTTATGCACCCCGTCGCTGATGATTCCGTGCAGGTTTTTCAGCCTTTCTACGTTGTTGTCTTTGATGTCCATTACAGCCAAAACCCCATTATTGGTCTTGGCCAGGTAGGAATAGGTGTATTTAATTTCCTGATTATTAAAGAGCTTGTTGAGATGTCTTTGCACATTCAGAGTTTTTATAGATCCGTCAGGGAGGGGATCTCCGGGATTGAACACGCTAACGCCCTCACCAAACTGTCGACGGAAGTTTGTTACCCTTGCCTTGAGCATATTGAATACCTCAAGCGGATCGTCCAGTCGATCCATCAACTGGTTGAAAAGGGAGGTGCAAAAGGTGCAGGGTACATCTTTTAATACCCAGCGATATTGTTTTTCATTAAAAATCTTTTCTTTCAGTTTCTCATCATCAATCAGCTCATCGAGAAATTGTTCACGGTAACTCACGGGTATGTGAAGGATGGGATGATCGTGGTTGGGACAATTGATTTCAAGATTGTCCATGAGGGGTTGCTGGTCCCTGAAATCTTCAGAAGCAAAATAATCGTTGATTTTCTCCCTGTCTTCATCCCTGGCATTTTCAAGAATTTGATTCCTTACCTTCTTAAAACCTCCCAGTTTCTTTACATCCAGGCTCCAGTGGGTGCTGTACATGGCACCCTCCGGATATTTGGTGTATTCTTCCAGTTTCTGCAGCAAATTGTTCAGGAAAGTACTTTTTCCACTACCGGCAGGCCCTTCAAAAAGATACATCCGGTTGCTCTGTAATCCCTTGTTAAGGGTCGAAATCATGTTAATCAGACGGTTGGCAAAAAGTCGGTCGGCAAAAAAAGGATTTTCACAATTCTCTACAAAAAGACCTTCTGTATTGTAATCAACAAAGCCTATTTCCTTGTTTAATGAGGATGCCTTTTCGGTAGGCTGCTGAATAAAGAAGTGCACCATATCATGGAACAACCGGAAAATATCACGAAACACCATCTCCGGATTGGTAGATGCAAGATGCAGAAAATCATTAAACAAAAGCAATTGTCTGTGCTCTTGTTGTTTTATTGTTTGCCCCAGGTTCATGAGCGCTTCCAGTTTTTTCCCGCGCTCCTGAACTTTATCAAAGCTCTCGAAATTTTTATTTTGCTGTTGCTGATACATTGTTACAATGATTTACAAAGTTTCTTTGCTCACTTTTCGATCTTCAACTGAGTACAAAACCCTCCGAAAATCCAGTTTGGGTTTCTGTTCGTTTAATCGTGGTCTTTTTTTTACAATCTCGGTTGTTTCGAGCTGTACGTTTCCTCCCCACAAATATTCCAGTCCAATAAGCGTTTCGGGAATAAAATCCTTGTAAAGTTGTTTGCCCTCAAATCGGTGGATAAGGTAAAGATTTTCTTCGTTGGTTTTGTCCTCATTCACCTCAATAACAGGTGGATGATACATATTATTGATGAGCATATTTTTATAGTCTTCCGCTTTCCTGCTCTTCACATAGTATTCATTCACCCCTTTTTCTTCATTCAATTGTTTTCCTGCTACAAACAAATTGTATTCGTCTACAAAATCCTGATCAATAAAGGTATTGAACAAAGTGAAATCCGAAAAAATTTCCCTGACCTTAAAAATGGCTTCTTTTCCTTTTCCCAGCCTTTCATCGTATCGATTTCGTGTAATAATATCGTGTATCTTGTGAAATTTGTATTCCAGCTTACCCTGATCGGCCAGTCTTTCAATGTAATGGAACAATCGCAACCCAATGGCATATGGATTCAAACCTACACGTGAAACACTGGTAACCATGGCATTGAGCTTAGCATAAGCGCTTTCGTTACCAGAGATCCGGTCATCCATCATGAAAAGCTGGTCGTGCCAATAACTGGCCCATCCTTCATTAATGGTTTTTGTTCTTATCTGGGGTTCAAAATACAATGCTGTTTCTCTCACAATTTCCATAACGGATTTCATCCACCGGTTCTGTTCCTTATTCAGAAATGGAGAGTTATCCATGATATATTGCATAAGATCCTTCTGCTTATGCTGCTCTTCATCATATCTGGAATAAGTTGCATCAAATTCGGGGTATTTCCTTTTTATATTGGAAAAAAAGATGGATTCACCCATCTGTGGATTCTTCCGTATGGTTTCGTTATAATGATCTATTTCATCATAAATCACATGCTCAGGAACCTTTTTAATCTCCTGGAGAAAAATCTCAAAATAAAATTCTATGGGTTTTGATGGATCCAATTCCCTTTGATACTGTTTGTCGGTTAATTTATTGAAAAAACCCACCAGGTTATTGATTCCCCTGCTGAATTCAATGATATAATCCACCCAACGACCATATTCTCTACGGTAATTATCAATCAATCTTTTATCTGCAAGGGCCTTATCAGCAAAATTATAATCCCATGTATCCTCAAAAAACAGGTTGTTCTGAAAGAGATCAATATGGGCCAGTACATGGTAAAAGATCATGATATTCATCCAATCCGGGTTGTTATCGTTATAGTAAGAGATAGCCGGACGGGTATTGATCACCGTTTCAAAAGGATTATTGGGATAGAGCTTATAAACTCCCTTGTTTTTCAAAACTTCCACATCATTGATCCAGTAATCGTAAAGGGTCGGAATCATTCCCTTAGGTGAAAGTTCAATCATATCGCGGTTAGAAACAATATACTCCAGGCTGTCGTCTTCAAAACGGAGTCCCGCATCCCTGGCTCTCACCTTACATTCTTCCATAATCCTTTTTGTACGCTGGCTTATGAGTTCCATTATGCCTCCTGTTTTTCACTAACCAGATTCCTTATCCCTTCAATGATTCTGTCTTCCGTGGCTTCTTCCGCTTGTAAACTGTCAATCCTTATCAATTCAGGCTTATTCTTCAGTAAGCCTGACGATTCAATATTGTTTTCCACTATGGTCTTTCCCCTGCTCCAGTTATTTTTAGCCACAGTAAAACCTATACGATTGGTATATCGAAGGTTCTTTTTAACAGCTTCAATCATATTTTCCCCGTTTTCCTCCCAGTCGTCGCCATCTGTACCATAAAAGATGTATATGTTATAATCCCGTGCCAGTTGCTCTTTTTCTATAATCTCATTAGACAGCTCAAACGCCGGGTAGATGTATGTTCCACCTGCCACCTGGTAGCTGTAATAAGTATGAAAATTTTCAACTTCCTTTGCCGAAGTATCGTGCACAATAAAACGGGTTTCCACATTATTCCTGTACTGATAGCTCAGCCAGCTATATATTAGTAAGTGCTGCTGAGTGATCACATCCGTGGGTTTTCCCGACATCGAACCGGAATAATCGCGGATGAAAAACACGATCGCCTGCGATTCGTAATCCTTTTCCCTGGACATGATCCTGTAAATCCGGTCCTTGGGATTAAATACCAGTTCTGAGGGATCGATGGTCTGGGCCTCTTTTATCTGGCTATAAGCAATATTTGATTTAAGAATGTTGAGCACGGTGGACTTTTTATCCAGAAGCTGACCGAATTCCTCGTGCTTGTCAGTGAGGTTATACACATATTTTGTAAAAGACCTTTTTCTGCCTTTTATTTTTAGGTTGGGAAGCTTGAATTTTTCAGTCAGCACCTTACCCAGGTCATAGGCTTCCTGGGCAAAATCATGCTCACCCCCTTCTCCCTGTCCAGCTCCGGCACCCTCTCCTTCCTCACCTTCGGGCCGGATGGGTTGCTCCTCAACAACCTCTCCTTCTTCACCCTCTCCAGAACCACCTGTGGAACCTTCTTCCTCTTCTTCGGTAACGGATTCGTCATGCATAAACTTAGGTTCAGTAGTAGTGGGTACAACCACTACTTTTCCCTTTTTATCCTTAGTAGGTTTTAGAACTTTTCCTATTCGGATCTTTTTTGGAAAACCATCTTTTTCTCGCTGCTGGTCCTTTTCCAGCAATTCATCCAGTGTTTTTAAAGACATTACCGGATGGGTTTTCGATGTTTCACGCTGAAGGAAGAGGTGAAAATCATTTTTGTCATAAAGATTCAAAGGTTCAGATGAATAAGTCTCCGAATAACCTGAATCCTGACTTATTTCAATGTCCTTACGTATATTTGATTTGACTTCATCGCTGAGATTCGGATCATTCAGCTTTTTGTCTGTTTCGTTATTGTTAATCATTGGCTACTCCTGTTGTATGTAGTTTCAGATCAACAATACCATCTCTAGTTGGCATCATCATAGCTACAGAAGTACTCAATGGTTTTTTGAGCACAGGTATTGCAATAGTCCAGTTTATTCACCATGGTATTGATCATCCGGTTATACAACTTCTGATTCTCTTCGTTGGTACGGTTGGACAATGCTCCTATCAGGCTGCCTGCCCCGGCAATATCCGACTGTAGCCTAACATCCGTTACAGCTTTCACCAGGTCGTTGTTGTCCATGAAATCGTAATTCGGGTCCTCAATGATTTTCTGGCCATAAATCTTGGATATGGTTGTGCGATAGCTTTCCTTTTGCTCCCTGGTTTTTAAACCAAGCTTTTCTTCCACATTATTGATGAACTTCTCATCTATTTTTATGGGCACAAGCTCACCAGACTGGGGATCCCTGTAAGTCCATACCTTATCTGCACTCAGGTTTTTGGCCTCAATACCGATAACCATATTCACATAGTTCATCACATCTTTGTGAATGGCATCAGGTTCATCCATATAAGCATTGAATATGGATGTCATGATATTCTTACGATGCAATTGTCTTGCAATCTTCAGGTCGTTCAGGTATTTGGTCCTGTCGTTCGGATCCTGAACATAGTCGATGATAACGCTCTCAATGGCCGGAAATATGTCACCTGCATACATGCATTTGCCTTCCTGCGTTTCGGATTTTTCCAGCAATATCTGAATGGCTCTTCCCAGGTTTCTGTGGCCCAAGCCTTTTTGACCAAACCGTTTGGTAATATCCGGGTCATTGTTCAGATCATTGATCACCTCGGTAAGGGTTTTAATGCTTTTCTCACCGGCCACTTCACCGGCAGCAAGCTTCATGGTTTCCACCGGATCGAGCTTGTCATTCTGCGGCATCCGGGTTAAAACAAAGGCTACAGAAATGGCATAATTCAGGTTCGGATCGATATGCATCCGCTCGTTGGTAAGCGTCGTTTTATTCCGGTTGCCGATGGCATAACGCGTCAACTCCTGTTGCAGGTGATAATCGGTATTATGCGACATATATGTCAGCTTGCACCTATCAACAATAGGCGCCTGTTCCTTTTCCTCCAAGAACTTGGCAAATTCTGAATTGTTGCTGGTAGCAATGACCAGTGTATCCAATGGCCATTTAAATCCTTCTATTTCAATACTCCGGTTTTGTATCACGCCAAGATAAATCTGAACCAGGTCTCGTTTGTTCTTGAAGATTTCATCGGCAAAATGAATGCCTCCCCCTGCAACACGGGCCAGGGCACCACGTCTGAGATCGAACCGGTAAGGATTATGCGGGTCGGTAATGTGAAGAAGTCTGGAAACCGATTCATCTCCAATCAGATCAACCGAAGAAGAGGTTATTTTATCCTTGGCTGCATATTTCCCGGTCAAAGTGCCGCGAGATTCACTTACAGGAACAGGAACAATATCGATATATTCATCGAGCAACTTTTCCATATCTCCATTCAGATGTTCTATAATTTGATTCAGAATATAATAGGAACATGCACCTAAAGGACGGTAATTCTGATAGTATTCATCTACCTGTTCCTGGGAGGCACCCATATCTTTGAGGAATTGCACATTGTCTTCCGTATTCTCATACAAATTCATGGCCAGGATCATCGGATCTTCATAAGTCTGGGATTCTATTTCGGTAATTTTACCGTACCCACCAATCTTATCCATATTTTTGAAACGGAAGGTGTACCGCCTGTTTTCCGGCTGTGCAATGAAATTCCTGTAAAGCTTACTGATATAATCAACAAAGAAAGTTTTCCCGTTGCCAGGCTCTCCAATCAGTACAAAGGCCATTTCGCTGGAAGAACCTCCTTCTGCAGCATCTTTTACAAATGACACAAAACTGTTGACCTCTTCAAACATGCCAACAATATGTTTATCTCCCTGCCGGAGAACTTTATAGTCATATAAGTTTTTACCGTTGACAAATTTCTTTTCAATATTGTTTGCATCTCCGAGGATCATCCGGGTAAGGGATTGATATACATTTTCAAATCTGCGGGTTCCGTTGATTACTTCTTTTATATGATCTTTCAGATGATTATGTGTCTGTTTGAATGTTTTTTGTGTTACCATATGCTTAGGGTTTAGGTAGATTCCTATTTTCAAACTTTAATAGAGCTTATGTATTGTACTGATGCACCATTCAATACAGGTAGAAATTATTGGCTGCTCTATAAGAGTAATTTCAGTCCATAATACCGATGAAAATTTTTTATTGTATTAGAAAAAACTTTCAAACTTCGTTATATAGAGTCTCAGATATAAAATAAATATTTCTCTTCGCTCTTTCTTATTAACACAAAAAAAAGCCTCTTGGTTTTTGCGACCCTGAAAAGGACAATTAACGGGGAATAAATAAACGATCCGGTTTAAAAAGCTCAATATTAGCTGACAAGGCGCTAAGCAACTCTAATAGCTACCTGAAATATAGAAGATAAGTTTTGAACAATTAGCTGCAAAAGCCGCCTTTATAGACTGAACTCAATAAATGATAATAGAAATTAAACTAGAAACGGGTTAAAAGGTCGTTATCAATGGCATACAGGGCAACATTGAGCGCGCCTTCCTCGGTATAGCCATTGTTTTTGCCCAATTTGTCAATCAACCGGTTGATGTCTTTTTTGATGGACGCATCGTACGAATGAAAATTTTTCGTGTGGTAGTCCTGAAGCGCCCTTCGGAAATTGTCGTTGTTGATATAAGGAGCCAGAGCATTTTCTTTCAGATTTTTGGTATATTTCTTAAAGAGGCTTTTGTACTGATCGGTCTCAGTAATATGTTTATTTTCAATGCGTATTTCCTGGGCCAGGGTTCTTGAGATGTATTCTTTCTGGATCTTGTTTCTGAAGGATCTTCTCTGGGTTTCTGTACTATTCACTCCCATATAAAGCGCTTCAAAGTTTTTGAAATATTCTTCAGTGATCTCCAGGGAATCATTGGTATAAGGCGATATTTTTTGTGTATCCGGTTCAAAATTAACCGCATAAAGATAATTCATAATATCCTTACTGATCTGTTTTTCATTATAGTAATAAATGGCTTCCTTAATCTCCTGCATAAGATAATAATCATAGTGTTCCACCAGCTTTTCAAGGAAATCATCAGGCAGATGCACTCCATTTTCCTCTGTAAGGGAGGAGAAAAAAGTATTAACATGCTCCATGGTTATGCTTTGCGGGCCATTCGCATATTTGTTAAAAAATGAATTGAAAAGATTCAGCGACATTCGACCTGAATAACCTTTCTGACCCTCAATTTCAGATTCCTGGATAATCTTCTTTTTGGTGTTGCTATCCAACCGGTCAGCATCCTCTTCATAAAGCCAGGAGGGCACTTCGCCGGCATAGATCTCCATTTTAAGCAGCAAAAGGTTCTCATCCAGGAACTCATATTTTTCGGGGTCTTCTATCCATTCTTTTATGGTAGGGGTATTTTCATCCAAACGAGTCGCAACAATCACCCTGGCAAAATAATCCAGGACACGTGGGAGAAAATAACTTTTAATCTCCCCAAGCTTATTTTGATATATTTTTACTTCTGTCCGGTAATCCAGCACATAAGGAATTCTAACGGTAATTATCCTGTCCTGGAAAGATTTGATGTTCTCAAAATGCTTTTTATCCTCAGGATTAACCAGACCCATAAAGAGGGTTTTGATGTGCTCCTCTACGAGATCAACCTTATGAACACCGTCGCTAATAATGCCATGGAGGTTTTTCAGGCGTTCAACATTGTTGTCCTTGATATCCATAATGGCGAGAACACCGTTGTTTGTTCTGGCGAGATAGGAATAGGTATATTTGATTTCCTGGTTATCAAAAAGTTGATTTAGATACCTTTGGACATTCAATGTTTTGATCGCCCCATTCGGCAATGGATCTCCCGGGTTAAATACACTGATGCCTTCACCGAACTGGCGGCGGAAATTATTAATTCTGGCACGAATCATTCCGAACAATTCCAGGGGATGATCCAAAACATCGATTAGCTGGTTATATAACGATGTACAAAAAGTACAGGGGACATCCTTCAAAACCCACCGGTATTGTTTTTCATTGAATATCTTTTCTTTTAGTTTTTCATCATCAATCAGCTCATCAATAAACTGCTCCCGGTAACTTATGGGAATCTGCAATATGGGGTGATCGTTATTGGGACAGTTGATTTCGAGTTGTTTCATAAAATGTTGTCTGTTCAAAGCATCCGGTGAATTCAGAAATTTATCAAGCTTTTCCCTGTCTTCCTTTTCTATGGTTTTCATCAGGTGTTTCTGTACCTTGTTAAAACCACCTAGTTTCTGAACATCAAGACTCCAGCGGGTGCTGTATATAGCCCCTTCGGGAGTACTGGTATACTCTTCAAGCTTCTGAAGCAAATTGTTCAAAAAAGTACTTTTACCGCTTCCCGCCGGACCCTCGAATAGATATATTCTATTGGACTGAAGTCCTTTATTGAGAACTGAAGTCATATTGATCAGGCGATTGGCAAAGAGGCGATCGGCAAAAAAAGGATTTTCACAGTTCTCTACAAACAAACCGTCCGTGTTGTAATCCACAAAGCCTATCTCACGGTTTATACGGGAAGTATGTTCCTCGGGTGCTTTAACAAAAAAATGCACCATATCGTGAAACAACCGAAAGATATCACGGAACACCATTTCCGGATCAGTGGAAGCCAGGTGCAGAAAGTCGTTGAACAATAACATCTGCCGCTGCTCCTTTTCCTTGATGTTATGCCCAAGATGCATAAGCGCTTCCAGCTTCTTGCCCCGTTCCTGGATTTTATCCAGGCTTTCAAAGTCTTCCCTGTGTGGAATTTTGGCCATTTTCATAAGATATTTAGAGTGTTTTTCTTTTAATCTGGCGGTCTTTAACCGTATACAACACTTTACGCAAATCAAACCCGTTCTTAGTCTGATTCGCTTTCCTTTTTTTCACGATTTCAGTAGTTTCCAACTGAACCGCTCCTCCCCAGAGATACTCGATTCCAATGAGAGTTTCCGGGATAAAATCTTTATAGAGCTGTTTTCCTTCAAAATGATGTACCAGATATAAATTATCCTCGTCTGTTATATCCTTGTTGACTTCAATAACAGGTGGGTGATACATGTTATCCATGAGCATCTGCTTGTAATCTGAGGCTTTTTTGCTTTTTACATAATATTCATAAACCTCTTTTTCTTCATTCAAACGTTTGCCAACGACAAAAAGCTTGTATCTGTCAACAAAATCCTGATCAATAAAAGTATTCAGCAGGGTGAAATCAGAAAAATTTTCCCTCACCTTAAAAATTGCCTCTTTGCCTTTTCCCAGCTCCTGGTCATAATTTTCCCTTGAAAGAATGTCTTGCAGTTTATGAAATTTATATTCCAACTTTCCCTGGTTGGCCAGCTTTTCGATGTACCAGAAAAGCCTCAATCCAATTGCGTAAGGGTTTAGACCTACCCGGTTTACGCTCGTCACATAAGCATTGATCTTAGCATAAGCGCTTTCATGGCCTACAATTCTCTCATCTTTTCTGAAAAGCTGATCGTGCCAATAACTCGACCATCCCTCATTTATGGTTTTTGTCCTGATCTGGGGTTCAAAATACAAGGCCGTTTCCCTTACAATCTCCATCACCGATTTCATCCAGCGGTTTTCTTCTTTGTTTAGGAAAGCAGAATGATCCAGAATATATTGCATAATATCCTTTCTCCGCCGTTTTTCTTCGTCGTACCTGGCATAGATCGCATCAAATTCGGGATATTTCCGTTTAATACCAGCAAAAAAGATGGATTCTCCAACTTCAGGATGTTGTGAGAGGGTCCGGTTATAATTTTCAATCTCTTCATATACGATGTGCTCGGATACCTTTTTTATTTCCTGAAGAAAAACATCAAAGTAAAAGGATATGGGTTTTGAAGGATTTAATTCCTTTTGAAAGTGTTTGGCCGATAAGCTACTGTAAAAACCTACCAGATTATTAATTCCCCGGCTAAATTCAATTACATAGTCGACCCAGCGCCCGTATTCCCGTCGGTAGTGTTCAACCAGCCTTTTACCGGCAAGTGCTTTATCAACAAAATTTTCATCCCAGGTGTGTTTAAAGAAGATGTTGTTCTGGAAAAAGTCAATATGAGCCAACACATGATAAAAAATCATGATATTCAGCCAATCCGGATTGTTATCATTATAGAAGGAAATGGCCGGCCGGGTGTTGATTACTGTTTCATAGGGATTGGTAGGATAGAGCTTGTAGACACCCTTTTTCTTCATTACTTCCACGTCATTAACCCAATAATCATAAAGGGTTGGGATCATTCCTTTAGGAGAGAGCTCGATCAGGTCGCGATTTGATACGATGTATTCAAGTGAATCGCTTTCAAACTGCAGGCCTGCATCACTGGCCCTTACCTTGCACTCTTCCATGATGCCTTTTGTATGTTGACTTATGAGTTCCATTGCAATATTTTTTCACTAACCAGTGCTTTTATGCCTTCAATAATTCTTTCTTCCGTAGCTTCTTCTGCGGTAAAGCCATCGAGTCGGATCAAATCGGGTTTATCTTCAAGCAGGCCTGAATCTCCTATATTCTGCTCGACCCGGGTTGTTCCACCCGACCAGCTACTTTTAGCTACTGTAATACCTATCCTGTTGGTATATCTGAGGTTTTTCTTAATGGCTTCTATCAGGTTGGCACCATCATCTTCCCAGTCGTCTCCATCCGTGCCGTAAAAAATGTAAATATTATAATCCCTTGCCAGCTGCTCTTTTTCAATAATTTCATTGGAAAGCTCAAATGCAGGATAAACGTAGGTTCCTCCTGCTACCTGGTAGCTGTAATAATTGTGAAAATTCTCCACCTCTTTTGCAGAAGTATCATGAACAATGAAACGGGTCTCCACATTATTTTTGTACTGGTAAGTCAGCCAGCTATATATCAGCAAATGCTGCTGTGTGATCACCTCAGTTGGAGCACCATACATCGAGCCGGAATAATCGCGAATAAAAAACACAATGGCCTGCGATTCATAATCCTTTTCCCTTGACATGATCCGGAATACCTGATCCTTTGGATTGAATATCAATTCACCGGGATCCGGGGATTCCGCTTCTTTGACATTTCCAAACAGTATATTGGACTGAATGATTTTACGCAGCGTGGCCTTTTTATCGAGGAGTTGGCCAAAGCCCATATGTTTGTCGGTAAGATCATAAACATACTTTGTAAAAGAACGTTTTCTGCCTTTTATCTTCAGGTTGGGCAGTTGAAACTTTTCAGTCAATACCTTTCCCAAATCATAGGCCTCCTGTGCGATATCATGTTCACCACCTTCACCCTGACCTGCACCGGTACCTTCTCCTTCCCCTTCTTCCGGCCTTACGGGCTGTTCACCAATTACTTCTCCTTCTTCCCCTTCGCCTGATCCGCCGGTGGAACCTTCTTCTTCCTCCTGAGTTATGGAATCATCATGCAGAAATTTAGGCTCCGTTGTTGTTGGAACAACTACCACCTTTCCCTTTTTCCCCTTGGTGGGTTTGAGGATCTTACCAATCCGGATCTTTTTGGGGAATCCGTCCTTTTCCCTCTGCTTGTCTTTCTCCAATAGATCATCCAGCGATTTCATGGAAAAAATCTGACCTCCCCCGGGAACAGACCTCTGAAGCAGCATGAAAAAATCATTTCGGTCATAAAGCTCAAAATAGTAGGACGGCGTACCGGAAAATTGTAAGTGCTGGGATAACTCCAGTTCACGCCTGATATTATCCTTAACCTCATCGCTTACATCCGGTGAGCTCAATAGTTTTATTGTTTGATTCCAGTCGATCATCTGAATTGATATTAATTAAAACATATTATTAGTTGGCATCATCATAACTGCAGAAATACTCAATGGTTTTCTGAGCACAGGTCTGGCAGTAACCCAGCTTGTTCACCATGGTATCAATCATTCTGTTGTACAATCGCTGATTTTCCTCATTGGTTCGGTTGGACAGCGCTCCTACAAGGCTTCCTGCCCCTGCAATATCCGATTGTAGACGCACATCGGTAACCGCCTTTACCAGGTCATTGTTATCCATGAAGTTGTAATTGGGCTCCTGAATCACCTTCTGACCGTATATTTTAGATATGGTGGTTCGGTAGCTTTCCTTCTGCTCTTTGTTATTGAGTCCGAGCTTTTCTTCCACATTGTTGATGAACTTTTCATCAATCTTGATGGGAATCAGCTTACCGGTTTGCGGATCTTTGTAAGTCCACACCTTATCCGCGCTCAAATTCTTGGCTTCAATGCCGATCACCATGTTCACATAGTTCATGACATCTTTATGGATAGCATCCGGCTCGTCCATATAGGCATTGAAAATGGCGGTCATGATGTTCTTCCGGTGTAGGCCCCTGGCTATTTTCAGATCATTGAGGTATTTCGTCCTGTCGTTTGGATCCTGAACATAATCAATAATAACGCTTTCGATGGCAGGGAATATGTCGCCTGCGTACATGCATTTGCCTTCCTGCGTTTCAGATTTTTCAAGCAAAATCTGTATTGCCCGTCCCAGGTTTCGATGTCCCAGACCTTTCTGGCCAAAGCGCCTGGTAATATCCGGGGCATTATTCAGGTCATTGATGACTTCTGTAAGGGTTTTGATGCTTTTCTCCCCGGCCACTTCCCCGGCAGCTAGCTTCATGGTTTCCACGGGATCCAGCTTATCATTCTGAGGCATGCGGGATAAAACAAAGGCCACAGAAATAGCAGCATTCAGATTTGGATCAATATGCATCTGCTCATTGGTGAAAGTGGTTTTGTTACGGTTGCCAATCGCATATCGGGTCAGTTCTTCCTGGAGCCGGTAATTGGTGTTGTGTGCCATATAGGTTAACTTACAACGGTCAACAATCGGAGCCTGTTCCTTCTCCTCAAGGAATTTTGCAAACTCTGCATTGTTACTGGTAGCAATGACCAGGGTATCCAGCGGCCACTTGAAACCTTCAATCTCCACGGTCCGGTTTTGAATGACACCCAGATAAATCTGAACCAAATCGCGTTTGTTCTTGAAAATCTCATCGGCAAAGTGGATCCCCCCGCCGGCAACACGTGCAAGGGCACCACGCCTCAGGTCAAACCGGTAGGGATTATGTGTATCGGTGATATGCAGCAACCTGGAAACCGATTCATCACCAATAAGATCAACCGAGGAGGAAGTGATCTTGTCTTTGGCTGCATATTTACCGGTTAGTGTTCCCCGCGATTCACTTATCGGAACTACAACCACATCGACGAATTCATCCAGCTTATTCACATCGCCGTTCAGATAATTCAGTATCTGGTTCAGTATATAATAGGAACAAGCACCCAGTGGCCGGTAGTTCTGGTAGAATTTTTCCACTTGCTCCTCTGTGGCTCCCAAATTCTCAATGAACTTAACATTATCTTCCTTGTTATCAAACAAGTTCATTGCCAGGATCATGGGATCCTCATAAGTTTGAGATTCTACGAGATTGATTTTTCCGTACCCACCGATTTTGTCCAGGTTTTTAAACCGGAAGGTGTAGCGCCGGTTCTCAGGAAGGGCAATGAAGTTCCGGTAGAGTTCGCTGATGTAATCAACAAAAAAGGTTTTGCCGTTGCCTGGCTCTCCGATTAAAACAAAGGCCATCTCGCTGGAAGAACCTCCTTCAGCTGCATCTTTTACGAAAGAAACAAAACTGTTAACCTCTTCGAACATGCCCACAATATGTTTTTTACCCTGTCTTAGTACCTTGTAATCATAAAGGGTGCGGCCGTTGACAAATTTCTTCTCAATGTTCCCGGAATTACCCAGAATCATTCGCGTTAACGACTCGTAAACATTTTCAAAAAGACGATTGCCATTGATTACCTCCCGAACATGATGTTCAAGTTGATGTTCCGGTTGCCTGGTTGATTTCTGCGGTGTCATTGCACTAAATATTTGAAAGCATTAACTTCTGTTTATAAACTGTAATAACAATTAACTTTTTTAAATTCAGGTAATTTTTGGGGTAGGCACTGAAGCGTTTTTCCGCTTTTTTCAATGTGTCCGATTAATAAAACGAAAACATTGAATAAAAAATTTTGAAATTTTTACCCATTTTTTGAATATTTTTCACGGGCACTCAAAAAAGTATGTACCCAAACCTGCTCCTGGATAAGTCCCGAATAAAAAATTAATGGATGGTTTGAATCAAATGGAAAACCAATAATTAAACATATACAGAGCAGTTCTTATGGTTCGTGAAAGAATTTTCTGGTCCAGATCTTTAAACATGAATTATTTTTTTATTCTATTTCAGTTTTTTCATGTAATTTTCAATGACTAAATATTGGATTTATATGAATAAAAAAGAGCGTTTTAACCTGTTTTTTAGAGGTAAAAAGATAGACCGGACGCTTTTCCGTCCGATCGTGATGCATTTTGCTGCCCGTTATGCCGGCTATACATACGGTGAGCTGGCTTCTGATTACAGGGTACTTGTCGAATCCAACATGCGTGTAATGGAAGATTTCGATACCGATATGGTAGGATTGATCTCGGATCCCTACCGGGAGACTTCGGCTTTCGGGGCTCCGGTAGAGTTCCTGCCTGAAGCTGTACCCAGGTGTAATGCAAAGATTGTTGCTTCGTATGAAGACGTTCAGGCCCTCAGAAATCCTGATATCCATAAAGCAGAACGCACCCGTGACCGGATTAAAGGTGCCGAATACTACCAAAAATTATTAAAGGGCGAAGTACCGGTCATTGGATGGATAGAGGGACCTCTTGCTGAAGCTGCCGATCTTGCGGGAGTTTCAGAAATGCTGATGCACCTGATGACCGATCCGGATTTATCCAATATCCTGCTGGATAAATGTGTGGTTACAGCCAAAGACTTTGCCAAAGCCCAGCTGGAGGCCGGATGCGATATCATCGGTATGGGAGATGCCATCTGCTCGCAGATTGATCCTGCCACATATGCAAACTTTGTAAAGGATCGTCAAAGGGAAATTGTGGATTTTATTCATGACCAGGATGGTCTGGTAAAATTGCATATATGCGGCGATATAACACATTTGCTGGGTGAAATCAAAGACCTGGGTGTTGACATCCTTGATCTGGACTGGCAGGTGGATCTTGAAGAGGCCTATAACATCGTTGGACCGGATGTGATCCGTTGCGGGAACATCAACCCTGTCGATATACAAAACGGGACTTATGATGAAGTAAAAGATATGTCAGGGAATCTTGTTAACAAGGAGAAACATCGAAAGTACATCCTGTCAGCAGGATGCGAAATTACAGTCAACACACCGCCTGAAAACCTGAAGGCCATGCGGAAAGCATCATACATACAAGACTGATCATTCAGAGGTTCCGTTCACGGAACCTTTCCATGATCTCTTTCCAGTTGGTGAAGACGATTTCTTCCTCATCAAAGAATTGTTGAAGTTCCGGGTCTCCAAACATCTTCTTTTCCCACACCCTTTGTTGCCACGAATTGGTTATTTCTTTCAGATTATCCGTTTCCTCCGATGGATGAAAGATGATCTCCGTTAACCCGGGACGAAGTTTCTGAACCAATTGTTTGAAATTGTCAACTTTTTCCTCGTAGGTTGAGCCATGCGGCGCACTGGTAAAATTGTCCACCTTAGGCATCGGGTAATTTTCAATGAGCTGAATGACTTCTTCATTTATGGGATATCCCTGCTCCCGGTATTTATCGGCTACCCGGGGATCGGAAAGATCGATTGCATTGGCAGGTATTTCGTATTCTTCAGCTACCCTAAAAAAAGCCTTTACATATTCAGGGGTGGCATAAAGGGTACCCATATGGGTATCGATATGATCGGGTTTATATCCCAGCTCAATGGCTTTCTCTATTTGTGCCCTGATCTCCTTTTCCACTTCTTCTGCACTGGCATTTTGCACTACTTGTGGCACATTGTGCCATAATTTGCCTTCAGAATCAACAAGTCCGGGTACTTCTTCCGTCCCGCTTACCGGACCCCAGCGCCAGGTTTCCCATTCACTGGTATGGGTCAAATGCAATCCCACATCTTCTTCAGGGTGATCTTTTGCCCATTGGATCATATCTTCTGCAGCAGGACAGGGGGCCATAACAGCAGTAGATTGTATCCAGTTCTTTTCAAGCATCTCCTTGACAGCCTCATTGGCTTCAATGCACATACCGGCATCATCTGCATGAAGAATAAGTACTTTCCTGCCTTCAGGATAACCCAGCTTTTCTGCCCAGGTCTCCCGGGTAGCTTGTTTTTCCTCTGATTTCTTACTGGAACCCTTACATGAAAAAAGTACAGCACCAAGCATCATAATAGCAGACAATAAAGCGAAAAAATATTCAATTTTGTTAAGTTTCATGGTCTATTATTTTAAATTGGTATTAAAGTAAAAAGCCAGTGTTGACTATTCTTTGGACAACATGCCGCTGCCGTTTAATTCCAGATAGCCCCCATTTGCACATGGAATACACAAGCTTTGACCTGCTTTCTCAATTATTCTTGTTTGCATCACATTTTCACCACACGAATCACATGTTACACTATCAAACATGGGTGCAAATTCAGGTATATCAATGTTCAGGTTTTCGATTTTAAACATCTCTTCAATTGGAACGGTCAGCTCTTTGAAGGCCATTTCTGACCAAAGGCGGTTCATCTTTTCATAGTCCTCAGGTGATCCTTCCTGGCGTTGCACCACCAATCTGTCAAATATCTCCATGGCTTCAGGGTATGCCTCTCCTCTGGATTCCTGAAAAGAAGGTTTCAAAACCAAACGAATGGCTTTTCCATCCCTTTTTGAAACGGTAGCAGCGGTCTTACCATAATCTCTATAAATTAATGCATTATTTCCAAAGGTACAGCCGGTAATCTTTTGTATTCCATCTGCGAAACAATTGTTGGTCTCAATGATCGTAATTACTTCTTCCATTCCAATATTACCGTATCCAACATTTTTCAGGGCATAATGACCGGCTTTGACTCCATAGGCCAAATGACTGCAGTAATGGCCGTGCAGTTCACCTGACTTTTTCAACAACCCTTCCAGGTCATCTGTTTTTATCATTCTATCAATATCCTGACGAACTTCGTGTTTCATTGTAAACCAATTTAAACATTATTCAATCCTATAACCGCAGCGAATATAATATTAATATATTTAAATCGGAAGAATTCAGAATATCAAACAACAGTGAGCTAAACGGAAATTCATTCAAACCATCTTAATTATAAATTACAATAAAGAAGATATGTGATGACATCCACTTATTTCATCAAGTCCTTATTCAACTTGCAAAATTCAGACCATTCAAGATTAAATAATGGAAAAAAATTACGCTAATCGCTTATTTTAGCGACTTTTTTATCAAACCTTTTTGTCTTTTTCCCGTAAATTCCCATATACAAAAGATTTCAAACATTGTTTTCATGAAGGAACATACCATTCACGCTCAAGGAATTTATGATTTCGAAAGAAAGGTCAATCAATTTTTTAATGAAAATCCGTCCGTAGAAATAAAAACCATCGATCCCCTGAAAAGTGAGTTCCATAGAAAGGTGCAAACCCTGAATCGGCTGAAGTTTGTAATCTCTATCATATATGATTAAAAAAGCGATTATAAAGTATCCCGAACTGCTTTCACTTCCTTAACGGTAACGGCAGACGTATCATTTTCAAAATTCTGCCGCATGTAGGTCAACACTGCGGCAACCTCTTTATTTGAAAGGTTCCTGAAGGGCGGCATCACCCCATTGTAATACCTTCCATGTACCTCAATTCTTCCACTTTGTCCTTCCAGAATAATTTTTACCAGCCTTTCCTTATCGCCCTTTACCCTTGGATTATTCACAATTGGGGGATACATGGCCGACACACCGGTGCCGTTTTTTTGATGACAGGTAAGGCAGTGCTTCTGATAAACCCGTTTTCCAGGGGAATTATTTATCAATTCTGTGCCTGGCTTTATATCCCCGGCTTTGGAATAATGGTTTCGTTCATGTATGGATAATCCGGCTGCCAGTGATATAAGAACTACTATGACTGCAATATTTTTTATCCTTCTCATATATTCCAGTATTTTAATTTCCATGTTCATTTAAAAAGCACAAAATAATCAAATCAAAACAATTCAACCATATTTTTCGGATAAAAAAGACTCATTCATCCGAAAATCATCCCAACCCGAATTATCCAACGATAATTTATGCACAAAAAAACTGCCATTGGCCCGGGGAATACAAACCCCTTCCCAATGGCAGGTATATCGATAGGTATATTTCGAATTCTATAAGACAGATCCTGAAGTTTTTTATAGACAATTATTCTCCAGTATACATGATCTTCCAGATTTTTCCTGATGTGGATTCGGAAACATAAAGGGAACCGTTGGGTCCGACTGCAAGACCCGTGGGTCTGTATTCTGCATCTCCCGGGCTTTGAATCTCTTCGACACCGGCGAATCCATCGGCAAAAACTTCCCAGTCACCGGAAGGCTTCTCGCCTTCAAACGGCACAAAAACAACATTATAACCTTCCTGTTCCTCGGGGGCCCGGTTCCAGGAGCCATGGAAAGCTATAAATGCACCGTTCCTGTATTTTTCGGGAAACTGCTCCGTCGTATAGAAGAGCACATCATTGGGTGCATAATGACCCGGGAAACCCATAATGGGATCATCCATTTCGGCACAGCGTCCTACTTTTTGTCTGTCTCCTCCGTATTCCGGTGCAAGCAGCTTCTTCTCCTTCATCTGATTGTAATAGCAGTATGGCCATCCAAAGTTTGATCCGTCCTCAACCAGCAAAAATTCTTCAGCAGGCAGTTTGGCATTGTCTTGGGTGCTATACATGTCGGGGAAAAACTGGTGCAACTGATCTCTTCCGTGCTGAACAGCATATAGTTTATCTGCCCCGGGATTCCACCTGAGCGCAACGGCATGACGAATGCCTGTAGCGTAACGGTATCCGTCATCCAATTGAGTCTGGCCGGGGTTGGTATCATTAAACCTCCATATGCCCGCATGACGTTCTAACTGGGGACACGGATCCTGACCCGGAGAACCTTTTGTTCGGGTCTGTTCCATACAAGCATTGGATGGGCCTCCTACGGTTACATACATATTCCCGTTACCATCAAATGTAAAGGGTTTAGCTGCATGCTGATTTTGTTTTGGAAAACCTTCGACAATGGTTTCAGGATTCTGTTCCGGTAACAATTGATCCCCCTGAAACTTAAATCGCTGAATGGTAGTTCTTGTACTGGTGTAAAGATATCCATTATGGATGCGAATGCCCGTGCCGGGAAGATCGGCAAAGTACTTGATTTCATCCGCACTACCATCGCCGTCAGTATCACGCATGGCTACAGTAGAACCCTTGTCATGACTTTGACGCAATTGCAGGTAGACATCGCCATTATCCCTAATAGCCAGATGCCTTCCTGATCCAAGGTTTTCTGCCACCACCACGGCTTCAAAACCAGGTGGCAATTCCAATCCAGCGGTTTTTGAATTAGAATCTTTATCGTTATTACCGTTATCAAATGCTTTTGTACAACCTGTATACACGGTTAACAACAGGAAGATTAGTGGAAAAATTCTGATTTTCTTCATAATGATGGGGTTTTATTGTGAACAACAATACGCATTTTAGTAACCTTTATCTGAATGATCTACATAACCAATCCTTAACCTTTGAAAACTCCTTTTGTTGATATCAAATAGCAGGATTTTATGGTTTTTCATAATTAAACAGGCCGGATAAGCCAGTATTCATTTAAAGGAAAATATCACATTAACAGGTACAAGTCAGCAGGCTAATTGTTTAAAATCAGCGGGCAAAAAATTAAAGCGGTTGGTTGTTCGCAAAGTATAAAAAAAAGAATACAGGCTATGGGATCATTGAAACAATACTCATGGTTACTCTTTAATTTTCACTAATTTCGCATTTTCATAATAAGCAAACTCAAATTGTGTTGCATCTTTTAATATAAGGCTTATGTCAGAAGACAAGAAGGTAATTTTTTCGATGGTGAATGTAAACAAGCAAACACCGAAAGGAAAACAAATATTAAAAAATATCTACCTCTCATTTTTTTATGGAGCGAAAATTGGCATCCTGGGATTGAATGGAGCCGGGAAATCCACTGTTCTAAGAATTATTGCCGGTCTGGATCAGGAATATGAAGGTGAAGTAGCTTTCTCACCGGGATATTCTGTAGGTTTTCTTCCCCAGGAGCCCAGGCTGGATGAAAACAAAACTGTTGAGGAGGTGGTCAGGGAAGGTGTAAAGGAATCAGCGGATTTGCTGAAGGAATACGAGGAGCTTAGCAATCGGTTCATGGATGAGGATGTGATGAATGACCCCGATAAAATGAACAAGCTTATAGAAAAACAAAGCGAAGTTCAGGAAAAGATTGAACAAAGGGATGCCTGGGACCTGGATTCCAAACTCCAGCTGGCCATGGATGCACTTCGCACGCCTGAAGGCAACACCCCCATTTCTGTAATTTCAGGGGGTGAAAAGAGAAGGGTGGCTTTGTGCAGGTTGCTTCTTCAGGAACCCGATATACTGCTTTTAGATGAGCCCACCAATCATCTGGATGCAGAATCGGTGCACTGGCTGGAACAGCATCTTCAACAGTATAAGGGAACCGTTATAGCGGTTACACACGACCGGTATTTCCTTGATAACGTAGCAGGATGGATCCTTGAACTCGACCGTGGCGAGGGCATCCCTTTCCGGGGAAATTATTCGGAATGGCTGGAACAAAAAATCAATCGCCTCGCCCAGGAAGAGAAACAGGAAAGCAAACGGCAGAAAGCCCTGCAGCGCGAGCTGGAATGGAGCAAGAAGGGACCCAAAGGAAGGCAAAGCAAGGGTAAAGCCCGACTGAACAATTATGAGAATCTACTCAACGAAGACATTAAGGAAAAAGAGGCCAAAGTGGAAATCCCCATTCCCAACGGCCCACGACTGGGCAAAGAGGTGATTGAAGCCATCGATGCTTCAAAAGCATATGACGGAAAACTGTTGTTTGAAAACATGAACTTCAATCTCCCGCAGGCAGGAGTCGTTGGCGTGATTGGCCCAAACGGAGCAGGAAAAACCACCCTGTTCCGAATGATCCTTGGCGAAGAACAGCCGGATTACGGAGAGCTCAAAATTGGGGAAACTGTTAAATTGGGTTACGTTGACCAGGAGCATGCCGAAATCGATCCTGAAAAGACCGTATACGAAGTAATCAGCCGAGGTGAGGACACCATTGAAATGGGTGGTCAATCCATCAACGCAAGGGCCTATGTGAGCCGCTTCAACTTTACCGGCCCCGACCAGCAGAAAAAAGTAGGCGTGCTCTCCGGAGGTGAAAGGAACCGGTTACACATGGCAATGACCCTTAAAACCGAGGCCAATGTACTGCTCCTTGATGAGCCTACCAATGATCTTGATGTAAACACCTTACGTGCACTGGAAGAAGGTATTGAAAACTTTGCAGGGTGTGCCATTGTGATATCCCATGATCGCTGGTTCCTTGACAGAATCTGTACGCATATACTTGCTTTTGAAGGAAACTCTTCAGTTCACTTCTTTGAAGGATCCTTCAGTGAATATGAGGAAAACCTGAGAAAGCGTCTGGGAGGAGATATCATACCAAAGCGGATCAAATACAAGAAGCTGACGAGGTAAAATAACCGAACATTCATATAATTATTCTGATGCAAAAAAACCGGCTTTTGATTCAATGATAATCATGAAAAGCCGGTTTTTAATGGATCCTGGTTCGCAAGCCATTATTTCTTCAGTACAAAAATGACGTGGGAAGACTGATTGAACCGGTGGGGAACAAAGCCCTCCACTTTGATTTCATCTATTACAAAGCCTTTCTCTTCAAAAACCGCTTTCCATCCGCCAAGAGTTTGAAAACTGCATGGAAATGGCATATCAAGCACTCCTACGACAAGGGTATTTGACAAAAAATCAATGATGGTTATGATGTCGCGTTGCGTCTGCTGGTCGAATCCCAGGAAACTTTCGAAATCAGGTTGTTGGTCTCTGATCTCGTCGACCTGATTTTTTAATGCTTCATCCTGAAAAATTTCCGCTTGAGGGAGGATCACGTCCTCTTCTATAACCAGCTTTCCATCGGATTTCATAGCTGTTTTCAGGTTGGTAAGAAAATAATCCAGACTACCGTGGCGATTATCAATATGGTGCAATACGGCCAGGCAGGTAAGTGTATCGTAGGCTTTGCCGCTTGAAACTCCGGGCCGGGTTAAATCGAGCATCTGAAAGTCGATGGCGTCTTTGACCGAATCGCTCCGCCAGTCCAAAACATCAATTCCCGCTGCTTCATTCATGCCCGGGTGATTTTGTTTCATATAAGCCACCAGATCACCACCTCCGCAGCCAACATCGCAATATGCCGGACCGTCAATAAAAGGCTTTAGTTGGCGGTAGCGGTTTTCCAGTTTTGTTTGATGCTTGTAGTGTTGGTAAGCTTCTAAAAATTCATCAAACCATATATCCATTCTTTCCCTGCTGGTTCTGGACAGGCTTCCGAAAAGGGTGAACAGTGCCTGTGGATCTTCCAGTGCATTGAGCTGATCAAAGATCTGATCCACCAGGTTGTTACATTTGTTTTGAATTTCATCATTTTTTAACCGTCCGGGAGAAGGATGATGCCTGAGCACAGCACGGGTGTAATTGTTTTTCATCGTATCCCTCACAAATATCTGAGCATCAAGGTTTCTAAATGAAGATAAAAAAGTAAAAGCTTCAGAAAATCGGGACATATAACTTATCAATTAATACAACCTGCCGGATGGAACATGCCGGCAGGTTGACAGGATAAATAAAGATCAATAAATACGTTATTTTACTTTTCCGGTACATTTTTCAGTGTCTCCCGAAGGAAATTCCAAAATTTATGCACCGTTTCGATGTTCACTTTCTCGCCCGGGGAGTGCGGATAACTGATGGTCGGACCGAATGATATCATATCCAGATGTGGATAGGCCTGGCTGATGATGCCCGTTTCCAGGCCGGCATGAATGGCCTTTACCTCGGGAACCTTGCCATAAAGATTGTTGTATACTTCCTTCATGGTTTTCAGAATGGGTGAATCGGGATTGGGTTTCCACCCGGGATAGGATCCTTCATGCAATACCTCAGCGCCTCCCAGCTCAAACACACTCCTTATCATATTTCCCAGATCTTCCTTGGATGTATCCACAGAACTTCTCTGCAGGGTTTGAATGAAAACCGATTTGTTATCCGATTGAACCACGGCAAGGTTGGTGGAAGTCTCCACGAGACCTTCCATGGCATCACTCATTCTCATAACCCCGTGTGGACAGCCATAAAGGGCCCTAATCAGATTATCCTGGGTTTTTTTGTCTATAATAAAATCGGGTTGTTCTGTTTCGCTGAACTCAATTTTTATATCCGGATCCACCTGTGCAAGTTCATTCTTAACCGACTCGGTAACTTCATTAATATATTCCTTAAACTCGCCAAACTGGGAATTTGGAACAACTACTATTGCCTCCCCTTCCCTGGGTATGGCATTTCTCAGGCTACCTGAATTGATGCCGGCTAGTCGTACATCGAGGTTCTCCAAATTATACCACAGCAGGCGATTAAGAACTTTATTGGCATTCCCCCGCTGCAGCTGGATATCCAGACCGGAATGGCCTCCCTTCAAACCTTTTACCGAAATTTTATATGCCGTAATGTCGGCGGGAAGGGTTTCTTTCTTGAAATAGAAGCGGGCAATGGTTTCCAGGCCTCCGGCACAGCCGATATACAGCTCGCCTTCATCTTCAGAGTCCATATTGATCAGAATCTCGGCATCCAGCAAGTCAGGTTTCAATGAACTGGCACCGGTCATACCGGTTTCTTCATCCACGGTGAAAAGGGCTTCTATTGGACCATGCTCAAGGTCATCTGATTGAAGTACCGTAAGGGCAGCTGCCACACCAATTCCGTTGTCAGCGCCCAGGGTAGTTCCGTCAGCGGTAACCCACTCCCCATCCACATAAGCTTCAATGGGCTGATTCTCGAAGTCAAAATCCTTATCGCTCTGAGGCACCATATCCAAATGGGCCTGCAGAACCACCGGCTTTTTGTTCTCATATCCCTCAGTAGCTGGCTTCTTGATAATGATATTACCTACATCGTCTTTTATCGTTTCAAGACCCAAATCCTTTCCAAACTTCTCGATGAATTCCACTACCCTGTCTTCTTTCTTAGATGGCCTGGGAATCTGGGTCAGTTTATAGAAATTGTCCCAGAGGGGTTTTGGATCTAAATTTTGAATTTCACTCATATTGTCTCCTCCGAAATTTTATGGATTTTAATTTTCTGTTTCCAGTTCCTTAAAAGTAATATACCGTTGTTCATAAAGCTGGGAAAGAAATTTATTCACACGGTCCTCCACTTCATGATGAGGTTTGATCCTCTCTCCAAGCTTTTCCTTTAGACTATCGCAGATTTGCTTTACATTCTTCTCACCGTCTATCTCAAGCCAGGTTGCAGACCCCAGCTCATCCAGGTATATGGTAAAATTCTCTTTTCTGCGTGGAGGAATAAAAATATTCCGCATCCACTGCTTCCGGAATTTTGGAACAATCAGACAAACATTTCCATCTTTGCTGAATTCATGTTCATGCCGACGAATCGGATGCAATTCCAGGGTATTGGAATTTTTCAGGATCTTCCTGCGCTGAAAAAAATTCAATCCCATATACTTATTGATTTAATTTGATTTCAAAATTAAAAAATTTCTTCCGTTTGCTTCCAGAGCTAATATCTTCTTCCCATAATGCTCAATATGAAGAATTGTTTTAAAATCTCGATATTGTAAAAGAAACCGCCCGGAATACCGGGCGGTTCTATAGGTTATTTAAATTCAGCCTTTATCCCTCTGGTGACTCGGGTACATCACCTGCCGTGGATCTCCTCATGGGAATTCTAACAAGAATGAGACCCAGAACAACAAATATGGCTATACTGGTAAGGAATGAAGGATGAGCAAAACGCCAGATTTCAATCTGACCAAATGCCAGGCCGGCAAAAAGCAGCCCGATCAGAGCTTCTCCAGCGATCAAGCCGGAAGCAAGGAGAAGGCCGATGTTATTGGCTTTATTTTTCCTTGTTTCATCAAATTGATTTTTCCTCTGGTAATGCTGCATAATACCTTTGATCATGCCCCCGATAAATATGGCAAAAGTAGTTTCCAAAGGCAGGTACATTCCTACTGCCACAATCATGGGGCTTTGTACGCGCATCAATATGAATCCTACACCCATCAGGATACCTACCACAATTAAGGCCCAGGCCATCTGGCCGGCAATGATTCCTTTGGAAAGCACTGCCATCAGGCTGGCTTGTGGTGCCGGCAGCTCCTGGCTGCCAAAGCCTCCCTCATATCCGAGTTGCTTACCTGTTTCAATATCTCCGGCATGCAGAATGAACAATGGAATGAACATTACCGCCGCGGAAGCCACCAGACCGATCAGGTCGCCGATCTGCATCCGCCAGGGTGTTCCTCCCAGCACGTGACCGGCCTTAAGGTCCTGTAACATCTCCCCTGCTACAGCTGCTGACACGCAGATAATGGCAGCCACAGCCAGGACGGTGGCAACACCGCTTTCTCCCCTGGCACCAAGAATCAACATCAACAGTGCAGTGACTACTACAGTGGATATGGTTAACCCACTGATCGGGTTGGAGCTGGAACCAATGATACCAACAAGATAACCGGATACGGCAGCAAAGAAAAATCCGAATACGATCATCACCACGGTAGCAATGATGGCCGATGTAAAATCGGCATAAAACACAAATTTGGTGATCAGGAAGGTAGCCACGGCTG
>Ga0207797_1000459_pt1 | contig 31543 bp, 25 predicted proteins | sample PRCRCaboRojoPR_6_FD_187275 | JGI IMG/M metagenome (GOLD analysis project Ga0207797, IMG submission 187275) | Marine sediment microbial community from Cabo Rojo, Puerto Rico - PR CR 10% Liquid 1 (SPAdes) | ecosystem: Environmental > Aquatic > Marine > Coastal > Sediment | place: Cabo Rojo, Puerto... | reverse complement strand
CGAGCGGGCCGAAGAGGAAGCCGAAGCCGAGGCCGAAGAGGCCGAGGTGGAGGCGGAGGCCGCCGGGGAAGAGGCCGCCGTCGAGGCTCCCGCCGCGGAAGCGGAAGAGGAAGAGGCGGTCGAGGCCGAGGCGGAAGCCGCCGAGGAGGAAGAAGAGGAGGCGCCGGAGGAGATCGACATCACCGGTGCCGCCGAGGAGCTCGCCGAGGAGCACGACCTGGACCTCACGGCCATCGAGGGCACCGGCAAGGACGGCCGGATCCTCAAGTCCGACGTCCAGGAGGCCGTCGAGCGGGCCGAAGAGGAAGCCGAGGCCGAGGCGGAAGAGGCCGAGGAAGAGAAGAAGAAAAAGAAGAAGCGGAAGCCGAAGCCGGTCAAGCCGGAGATGTCCTACCGCCCGGCGGCCTCCGCGGCCCCCGGCGGCTCAGTGGAGATCGACGAGGGCTACAGCGACCGCAAGAGCAAGAAGAAGGGCGGGCGCAAGAAGAAGCCCCGCGTCGAGAAGGACGAGGTGCAGCAGAACGTCAAGAAGACGCTCGCGTCCATGGAGGGCGGGGGCGGCGGAGGCGGGGGCAGGACCCGCAAGCGGGAGACCGGCCCCTCCGAGGAGGAGCTCGAGAAGGCCCGCGAGGAGGCCGAGAAGCAGATCACGGTCAACGAGTTCCTCACGGTGTCCGAGCTCGCCGACATGCTGGACGAGAGTCCCCAGGAGATCATCACCGCCGCGTTCAAGAACCTGGGGATGATGGTCACCATCAACCAGCGGCTGGACTTCGACGAGATCGACCTCATCTGCGAGGAGTTCGGCTACGAGGCCGTCCGCGAGGAGGCCTACGAGGCGGACCTCCCGGAGATCGAGGAGGAAGAGGACGAGGAGGAGGACCTGGAGCCGCGGCCCCCGGTGATCACGGTCATGGGGCACGTGGATCACGGCAAGACCTCCCTCCTGGACCACATCCGGAAGACCAACGTCATCGCCGGCGAGTCCGGCGGCATCACCCAGCACGTGGGCGCCTACCACGTGGAGGTCGGGGACGGCCGGAAGCTCACCTTCCTCGACACGCCCGGGCACGAGGCCTTCACCGCCATGCGGGCCCGCGGCGCCGACGTCACGGACGTGGTGATCCTCGTGGTCGCCGCCGACGACGGCGTCATGCCGCAGACGGAGGAGGCCATCAGCCACGCCCGGAACGCCGGCGTGCCGATGATCGTCGCCATCAACAAGATGGACCTCCCGGCGGCCGACGCGGACGCCGTGAAGCAGGACCTCCTCTCCCAGGAGGTCGTGGTGGAGGAGTTCGGCGGCGACGTGCTCTCGCAGCCGGTCTCCGCCGAGACCGGCGACGGCGTGGACGAGCTCCTGGAGCAGGTGCTGCTCCAGGCCGAGCTGCTGGAGCTGAAGGCCAACCCGAACAAGCAGGCCCGGGGCACGGTCGTCGAGGCCGAGCTCGAGAAGGGAAGGGGGCCCGTGGCCACGGTCCTGGTGCAGGAGGGCACGCTCCGGGTCGGAGACGACTTCCTCTGCGGCCAGCATCCCGGACGGGTGCGGGCGCTCCTGGACGAGCGCGGCAACAACGTGGAGGAGGCAGGCCCGGGCATCCCGGTGCGGGTGCTGGGCGCCGAGGACGTCGGTCAGGCCGGCGACAGCTTCGTGGTCCTGGACGCCGATCGGGTCCAGGAGATCGCCGACCGCCGGCAGGAGCTGGAGCGCCAGAAGGACATCCAGCGCCGCTCCTCCGGGTCGAGCCTCGAGGACATCTTCGAGGAGGTCCAGACGGAGGGCCAGGCCCAGCTCAACCTGATCATCAAGGGCGACACCGACGGCTCGGTGCAGGCCGTGGCCGACTCCCTCGAGGAGCTCTCGACCGACGAGGTGGCCGTGGACGTCGTCCACCGCGGCGTCGGTGCCATCAACGAGTCCGACGTGCTCCTGGCCACGACCTCCGACGCCTCGATCCTCGGCTTCCACGTGCGCCCCGGCTCGAAGGCCCGGGACGTGGCGGAGTCCGAGGGCGTCGAGATCCGGACCTACGACGTCATCTACGAGGCGGTGCAGGACGTCCGGAAGGCCATGGAGGGCCTCCTGGAGCCGGAAGAGAGGGAGGTCGTCCTGGGCGAGGCCGAGGTCCGCGAGCTGTTCAGCGTGCCCGGCGCCGGAACGGTGGCGGGAAGCTACGTGCAGGAGGGCACGATCGATCGGAACGCCCGGGTCCGCATCATCCGCGACCAGGCGGTGGTCCACGACGGACGGATCGGCAACCTGAAGCGGTTCAAGGAGGACGTGGGCGAGGTCCGCGAGGGCTACGAGTGCGGCATCTCCATCGAGAACTTCAACGACGTGAAGGTCGGCGACACGATCGAGTGCTACGAGATCGAAGAGGTGGCGAGGACGCTCGAGAGCGCGTCCTGACCTCCCGGTAGGCGGACGCACGAGACGCGAAGGTACGCGGAGGAGCCGTGGCGGCGACCGTCGGCGTGGGGCGCTGGGTGCTCCACATTCCGGGATGCACGTCCCTGAAGTCGAAGCGAATGGTGGTGAACAGCCTCCGCGACCGCCTGCGGGGCGAGTTCGAGGTCTCGGTGGCCGAGACCGACTTCCAGGACAAGTGGCAGAAGGCGGAGCTGTCCGTGGCCTTCGTCACCTCCGACAGGAAGCTCGCCGATTCCCTCCTGAGCCGGGTCGAGGACACGGTGGAGGACGAGGCCCGGGCGCGCATCATCGAGCGGGAGACCGCGTTCTTCTAGTCCGGTCCAGGGGAGGCGTCATGCCCAACTACAGACGGGTCGACCGGGTCAATCAGCTGCTCCGGGAGGAGCTCTCCCGGCTCATCCGGCGCGAGATGAAGGACCCCCGGGTCTCCGGCGTCACGGTGACCGGCGTGGAGACGTCCCCGGACCTCCGGCATGCGAAGGTGTTCGTCCGAACGCTCCGCGACGAGCCGACGGCCGAGGAGGCCGTGGAGGGGCTCCAGAGCGCCGAGGGGTTCCTCCGGAAGAAGCTGGGCAAGGAGCTCCGGATCCGTCGGGTGCCGGAGTTCGCCTTCGAGGTGGACCGCAGCCTGGAGCGCGTCCAGCGCATCGAGTCGCTGCTGGATCAGGTGCACGAGGAGGAAGGGCGGCCGGAGGCGGATGCCGGCGACGGAGCCTGACGTCCGCCCGGAATCGCCCGAGGGCCTCCTCCTGGTGGACAAGCCCTCCGGCCCCACCTCCCACGACGTGGTCTCGCGGGCCCGGCGGGCCCTGGACCGGCGTCGGGTGGGCCACACCGGCACCCTGGACCCCTTCGCCACGGGCCTCCTCCTGCTGCTCGCGGGCTCCGCCACGCGCCTCGCCGAGTACTTCCACCGCCTGGACAAGACCTACCGGGCCACCCTCAAGCTCGGCGAGGAGACGGAGACGCACGACCGCACCGGCGAGGTGCTCCGGGCGTCCGACGCGTGGCGCGGCCTGGACCGGCGGGAGATGGAGGAGGCCCTTGCCGGCTTCCGCGGGAGGCTCAGCCAGCGGCCGCCGGCCTACTCGGCCAAGCAGGTGGACGGGCGCCGGGCCCACGAGGCGGCCCGCCAGGGCGAGCGCCTGGAGCTGGAGGCCGAGGAGGTCACGGTGCACGAGCTGGAGCTGCTCCGCTGGACCCCGCCGGAGGCGGAGGTCCGGGCCGTGGTGGGGACCGGGACCTATCTGCGGTCCCTGGCCCGCGACGTGGGCCGGGAGCTGGAGGTCGGCGCCCACCTGGTGGATCTCCGGAGGACGCGGATCGGCCCGTTCGACGTCGGGGACGCCCTCTCCGGCGAGGAGCTGGAGCCCGGCGTCCAGCTGTCCCCGCCTCACTTCCTCCCTCCCGCCGACGCCGTGGCGTGGCTCCCCCGGCGGCGAATCACGAGGGAGGAGCAGGAGGCCGTCGGCCACGGCCAGCGGATCGAGCGGGGCGAGATACGGCCCGGCGCCGGCGGCGAGGAGCCCGGCGAGGGAGCCCCCGTGGCCCTGATCGGCGAGCCCGGCCTGGTGGCCGTGGCGGAGCTGCGGGCGGGCGAGCTCCAGCCGCGCAAGGTGTTCCATGCCGCGTGAGCGGTCCCCCCGTGCCGCGCCGGCGGTGCCGCCGGACGGCCCCGGGACGGTGGCCACGGTGGGCACCTTCGACGGCGTGCACGCCGGGCACCGGGAGGTGCTGGAGGAGATCGGCCGCCGGGGCAGGGAGCGGGGGCTCCGGAGCCTGCTCGTGACCTTCGACCGGCACCCGCTGGAGGTGGTCCGCCCGGACGACGCGCCGCCCCTCCTCACCACGCCGGACGAGAAGAAGGAGCTGCTGGCGCTGACGGGGGTGGACTGTGTGGCCTTCCTCCCGTTCACCCGGTCGCTGTCGCTGTACCAGCCGGAGGAGTTCGTCCGCGAGGTGCTGGTGCGTCGCTTTCGAGTGGAGGAGCTCGTCATCGGCTACGATCACGGCTTCGGGCGAGGACGGTCGGGCGACACGGGGACCCTGCGCGAGCTGGGCCGGGAGCTGGGCTTCGACGTGGACGTCGTCGAGAAGGTGCAGGTGGGGACCGACCCGGTCTCCTCGACGCGGATCCGCCACCTGCTGGCGGAAGGACGCGTGGAGGAGGCCCGGGAGTGCCTGGGCCGACCCTACAGCCTCCAGGGACCCGTGGTGCACGGGATGGGCCGGGGCCGGGATTTGGGCTTCCCGACGGCGAACATCGACCCGCCCGGCGACCGGAAGCTGATCCCGGCGCCGGGGATCTACGCGGCCCGGGCCCGCGTGCGGGACGAGCTGCGGGAGGGGATCCTGCACGCCGGCCCGAGGCCGACCTTCACCGGCGCACCGGCGACGCTGGAACTGTATCTGCTCGACTTCGAGGAGGACATCTACGGCGAGCCGGTCCGGGTGGACTTCCTGAGGCGGCTCCGGGAGGTGCGCTCCTTCTCGTCCACGGACGAGCTGGTGGCGGAGATGCGGCGTGACCGGGAACGGGCCCGCGAGTATTTCGAGGCACAACGCTCCGCCCCGGAGGCGACCGGAGGTTTACAGGACCCGGACGAGAAAATATAGTAGGGAGATTGCTTCCGAGCTTCGCGGCCGCCGACCGGCATCGCCGCGAGTCGATGATCATTCCACCGAGCACCCGAGGTAACTGTCGGATGACGCTGGACCAGACACAGAAACAGGACATCTACGATAAGTACGGGAAGCACGAGGACGACCGTGGCTCGGCCCCGGTCCAGGTGGCCGTGCTCACCCACCGCATCGCGGAGCTGACCGAACACCTGAAGGACCACCCCAACGACCACGACGGTCGGCAGGGCCTCCTGACCATGGTCGGGCGCCGCAAGAGGCTCCTCGACTACCTCCGGATGAACGACACGGAGAGCTACCGCGAGGTCGTCGACGAGCTGGGCCTCCGGCACTAGGCCTTCCGGCCACGCCGAGCCCCTCCCCGGCAGTCGGGCGGGTGATCCGCGGAGCGCGGGTCCACCGTCCTCGTCGAGCCCCACGGCAGCCAGCCGTACCGCCGGGGCCCGTCCGGGGGGATCCGCCCCGACGGACGCAGCGAGACACACACCCCCGAAGAGAAGCACAGGAACAGGATGAAACACCGGATCGAACGCGAATTCGCAGGACGCAAGCTGGTCATCGAGACGGGCCGCATGGCCCGACAGGCCGACGGCGCCGTCTACGTGCAGCACGGCGAGACCGCCGTCCTGGTCACCGCCGTGGCCGAGGACGAGCGCTCGGACCTCCCCTTCTTCCCCCTGACCGTGGAGTACCGCGAGAAGGCCTACGCGGCGGGGAAGGTGCCCGGCGGCTTCGTGAAGCGTGAGGGCAAGCCGGGGGACAAGGAGACGGTCTCCGCGCGCCAGATCGACCGTCCCCTCCGCCCCCTCTTCCCGGACGACTTCCAGAACGAGACCCAGATCGCCTGCTTCATCATCTCCGCCGACCAGGAGAACGACGCGGACGTGCTGGGCATGGTGGGGGCCTCCGCGGCGCTGAGCCTGTCCCGGATCCCGTGGGGCGGTCCCATCGCCGGCGTGCGGGTGGGACGGGTCGAGGGCGAGTGGGTGATCAACCCCACCTTCAGCCAGCTCGACTACTCGGACTGCGACATCGTGGTGGCGGGGAAGGAAGACTCCGTGGTCATGGTCGAGGGCCACGCCGCGGAGATCTCCGAGGACGAGCTCGTGGAGGCCCTGGAGGTCGGCCACGAGGCGATCAAGGAGCTCATCGGGCTCCAGAAGGAGCTCGTGGACGCCGTGGGCGGCCCGGCCGAGACCATGGAGTGGGACGCCGACGCCCCCTCCGAGGAGCTGGTCCGTACGGTGCGCGAGAAGGCCGAGGGCCGCGTGGAGGAGGCCATGAACCTCCCCACGAAGGAGGAGCGCAGCCAGGCCACCTCCGCCCTCGCCGACCGTCTGATGGAGGAGCTGGAGGAGGAGTTCCCCGAGGACCTGGACGCCGTCGAGGACGTCGTGGACGACCTCGAGAAGGAGGCGCTCCGGCGGCAGGTGCTGGAGCGCGGCGAGCGCGTCGACGGCCGGAGCCTGGACGAGATCCGGTCGGTGAGCTGCGAGGTGGGGGTCCTGCCCCGCACCCACGGCTCCGCGCTCTTCACGCGCGGCCAGACGCAGTCGCTGGCGGCCACGACCCTGGGCACGGTCCAGGACGAGCAGCGCATCGACAACGTCGACGTGGCCGAGGAAGAGTCCAAGTCCTTCATGCTGCACTACAACTTCCCGCCGTTCTCGGTGGGCGAGGTGCGGCGCTTCCGGGGGCCCGGCCGGCGTGAGATCGGCCACGGTCTGCTGGCCGAGCGGGCGCTCCAGCCCCTGCTCCCGGCGTACGACGACTTCCCGTACACGATCCGCGTGGTCTCCGACATCCTGGAGTCCAACGGGTCCAGCTCCATGGCCACCGTCTGCGGCGGCTCCCTCTCGATGATGGACGCCGGCGTGCCCCTGCTGAAGGCCTGCGGCGGAATCGCCATGGGCCTGGTGAAGGAGGGCGACGACACCGCCATCCTCACGGACATCCTCGGTGTCGAGGACCACATGGGGGACATGGACTTCAAGGTGGCGGGGACGAGGGACGGGATCACCGCCATCCAGATGGACATCAAGGTGGCGGGCATCCAGACGTCGACGATGCTGGAGGCCCTGGAGCGGGCCCGCGACGCCCGCGGCCACATCCTGGACGTCATGGACCAGACGCTGCCGGACGCCCGGGACGAGATGTCCGAGCACGCGCCCCGGATCTTCACCATGCAGATCGACCCGGACAAGATCGGCAAGGTCATCGGCCCCAAGGGCAAGACCATCCGCTCCATCCAGGAGGAGAGCGGCGCCGAGATCAACGTCGAGGACTCCGGCGTGATCACCATCTCCGCACCCGGCGGAGAGGGGGGCGACCGGGCCCGGGAGATGATCGAGGCCATCGTGCAGGACCCCGAGGTGGGACGCATCTACGAGGGCGTGGTCAAGAACACGACCAACTTCGGCGCCTTCGTCGAGATCCTGCCCGGCGTGGAGGGCCTCTGCCACATCTCGGAGCTGGAGGAGCAGCGCACCGAGAAGACGGAGGACATCCTCGAGCAGGGCGACCGCGTCCGGGTGAAGCTCCTGTCCATCAACGACAAGGGACAGCTCGAGCTCTCGCGGCGCGCCGCCATGGAGGAGGAGCAGAAGCAGGAGGCCTGACGCAGGACGACGAGAGCGGGCGACGCGCCGGGAGGCGAGGACCGACCCGCCGAGAGCCTTCCAGGGAACCGGTCCGAGTGGCCGGTTCCCTTTTTCTTTGGACGAGAGGACGGAGCGATGAAGGTAGGCGTACCCAGGGAGATCAAGGCGGAGGAGCACCGGGTGGCGCTCGTGCCCGCCGGGGCCGAGCGCCTGGACCGGCAGGGACACGACGTGATCGTCGAGTCCGGGGCCGGGTCCGGCAGCGGCTTCGCGGACGACGCGTACCGGCGCGCCGGGGCGGAGATCGTCCCGGGTCCCGACGCCGTGTGGGAGCGGGCCGAGATGATCATGAAGGTCAAGGAGCCCCTCCCGGACGAGTACGACCGGATCCAGCCGGGTCAGATCCTCTTCACCTACTTCCACTTCGCCGCCAGCGAGCGGCTGACCCGGGCGGTGCTGGACAGCGGCGCCGTGGCGGTGGCCTACGAGACCGTCCAGCTCCCGAACGGCGAGCTGCCGCTGCTGACGCCCATGTCCGAGGTGGCGGGGCGCATGGCGGTACAGGAGGGAGCGCGCTCGCTGGAGGCCGTCGAGGGGGGCGCCGGGCTGCTCCTGGGCGGCGTCCCGGGCGTGCTGCCCGCCGAGGTCGTGATCCTCGGCGGCGGCACCGTGGGCGCCAACGCGGCCCGGATCGCGGCCGGCTTCGGGGCCCACGTCACCGTTCTCGACGTGGACCTGGACCGCCTGCGCTACCTGTCGGAGACCATGCCGGCCAACGTGGACACGCTGCACTCCAACCGGCACCACGTGCTGGAGCAGCTCGAGCGGGTGGACCTCCTGGTGGGGGCCGTGCTGGTGCCGGGCGCCAAGGCGCCCAACCTGGTCCAGCGCGAGGACCTGGAGCTGATGAAGACCGGCTCGGTGATCGTGGACGTGGCGGTGGACCAGGGGGGATGCGTGGAGACGAGTCGACCCACCACCCACGACGACCCCACCTACGTGGTGAACGACGTGATTCACTACGGCGTCGCGAACATGCCCGGGGCGGTGCCGCGGACCTCGACCATCGCCCTGACGAACGCCACGCTGCCGTACGCCGAGATCCTGGCGGACCGGGGATGGCGGGAGGCCTGCGCCGGCGACGAGCGGCTCCGGAAGGGCCTGAACGCCGTGGAGGGCCGCTGCACCTACGAGGCCGTGGCCGAGGCCTTCGACCTGGAGTTCACCCCGGTGGAGCAGGTTCTCTAGCCGGAAGCCGCCCGGCCCCGGCGACCTCCGCCGCCCGACGCGCGCCGCGACTCGCTGCGCGGAACCGCGGTCGGCCGGTACCCGCCGCTTTCGCATGTCCAACCCCGGATCTAGATTGCGGAAACGACTAGCTCACCACGAGATCCGGCCGCCGTGCCTGTCTCCCCGGCGGTTTCCGCGGGACGGACGGACCGCGGCGCCGGCTCCGAAACCGGTCAGGATACATGCTTGAGTGGCTCCGAAGCGGAGGCTTCCTCTCCAGCTACGACATCGGTGTCGACCTCGGCACCGCCAACACGCTCATCTACGTGCGGGGCGAGGGGATCGTCCTCAACGAGCCCTCCGTGGTGGCCGTGGAGAAGGGCGGGGACGAGATCCTGGGCATCGGGCTGGAGGCCAAGCGCATGCTGGGCCGGACCCCCACGGGGATCGAGGCGGTCCGGCCGCTGAAGGACGGCGTCATCGCCGACGTGGACGTCACGGAGGTGATGCTGCGCTACTTCCTGAAGACCGTCACCACCAACCGCTTCTTCCGGCTCCGGCCCCGCGTCGTGGTGGGCGTCCCGTCGGGGATCACCGAGCTGGAGCGCCGGGCCGTCCGCTCCAGCGCCCACGCCGCCGGCGCCAAGGAGGTCTACATGGTCTCCGAGCCCATGGCGGCGGCCATCGGCGTCGGGCTGCCCGTGGAGACCCCCACGGGGAACATGGTCATCGACGTGGGCGGCGGAACCACGGAGATCGCCGTCATCGCGCTGTCGGGCACCGTGGCCGACACCTCGATCCGGGTGGCCGGCGACGAGCTGGACTCGGCCATCGTCACCTTCCTCCGGAAGAACTACAACCTCCTCATCGGGGAGCCCACCGGCGAGATGATCAAGATCCAGCTGGGCTCCGCCTTCCCGCAGGAGGAGGAGCGGGAGATGACGGTGAAGGGAAGGGACCTGGTGTCGGGCATCCCGAAGACCGTCCGCGTCCACTCGGCGGAGATCCGGGAGTGCATGCAGGAGCCCATCCAGCAGATCGTGGGCGCCGTGCGCCGGGCGCTGGAGATCACGCCGCCGGAGCTGGCCTCGGACATCGTGGACCGCGGCATCGTGATGACCGGCGGCGGCTCGCTGATCCGTGGGCTCGACGACCTGCTCCGGGAGGAGATGGGCCTCCCCATCCACGTGGACGAGGAGCCCCTGACCTGCGTCGTGCGCGGCGCCGGCCGGATCCTGGACGACCTGTCCCGCTTCCGCAGCGTGCTCAAGACGTGAGCCCGCCCTACAGCGAGTCGCGGGGGGACGGGCGGCCCCCGCGCTGATCGATGGTGCGCTACCCGTCGGACGAGGGTTCGGGACACGGGCGGGCCGACCTGCTCTCGTTCCTCGGCCTCCTGGCCGTGTCGGCGGTCCTCCTCGCTCTGCCCCCCTCCCAGCAGACCGCCGTCTCCGACCTCGTGCGCCGGACCGTACTGCGCCCCTTCGTCGCGGCCCACCGGTGGACCGATCGACAGGCCGACCTGCGCGCCCGGCTCCAGCAGCTCGAGCGGGAGAACCGCCAGCTGCAGGAGCAGCTGCTCCAGCGCGAGGGCGTGGTCCAGGAGAACCGGGAGCTTCGTGACCTCCTGAGTCTGGGGCTCCCCCGGGGATCCGAGTTCCTGTCCGCCGATCTGGTGATCGGGACGCCCCGACTGAGCCGCGCGGGCCGCTTCCTGGTGGACGTGGGACGGAGCGACGGGGTCGAGCCCCCGGTGGGCGTGGTGGTCGCGCGGGGCGTGGTGGGGATCGTGCGCACCGCCGAGGCGGGACGCGCGTACGGGGACCTGTGGACCCACCCCGACTTCCGGGTCAGCGTCCGGACGGAGAGCGGCGACGCCACGGGCGTCGTCCGGCCCGTCAGCGTGGAAGCGGGGGGCGCCGCGATGCTCTTCGAGGGCGCCCCCTACCAGCGGAAAATTCCGGAGGGCACGCTGCTGGTGACCACGGGCGCCGGCGGCGTCTTCCCACCGGGCGTGGCGGTGGGACGCGTGCGGTCGGTGTCCTCCGTGGAGTCGGGCTGGGCACGGAGCTACCGCGTGGAGCCGGCCGTCCGACCGGGCACCGTCCACTCGGTGCTGGTGTGGCGGGCGCCGGAGGAGGCCCGGGGCGTCCGGGGGGATCTGGCCGGAGGGCGCCGCGAGTCGGCCCCCTCCGACACGGACTCGGCCGCGACGCCCAGCCCGGACACCACCGTGGTCCCCAGGCTCGAGTCCGTGGATCCCACCGAGGGCGCGGCGGCGCCGGCCCCCTCCGATTCGCCGGCGGTCGTGGACGACACCGCCCGGGGGGGAACGTGAACGGGCGCGGGAGCACCCTGGCGTACATGATCCTGGTGGGCACGCTCCTGGCCCTCCACTTCCTCTTCCGCCCGGCGCTCGTCTCCTGGCCGATGGGGCCGGACCTGCTCACCGGCGCCGTGCTGCTCGGGGGGCTGCGGCTGCGGGCCGGAGCGGCCGCCGGCCTCGGCTTCGGGGCGGGTCTTCTGGACGGGGCCATGGCGCTGACCGGGATCGGGCGCGGGGCCCTCGTGTACGCTGTCCTCGGCTACGTCACCTCCCGGTGGCGAGAGCTCTTCTTCAGCGACGTGCCGCTCTTCGTCTTCGCCTATCTCTTCTTCGGATGCTGGGTCGCCAAACTCGTCCTGAGCCTGCTGGCGGACTTCTCGCTGGGGTGGGAGTTCGCCCTCCTGGAGGCGCCGACGGCCTCCGCCGTCACGGCGGTCCTCTGCGGCGGGGCGGATCGTCTCCTGGCCCGCGGCGCCCCGGGGTGAGGCCGTGAACGAGGTCGGGGAGGCCGGAGTCACCGAGAAGCGGGACCGGGCCCGCCGGGTGCGGGTCGTCGTCGTGATCCTCGTCGGCGTCCTCCTGGCCCAGTTCTTCAGGCTCCAGGTCGTCGGGCAGGAGCAGTACGAGCTGCGCTCCCAGGCCAACCGCCTCCGGGCCATCCCCGTCCCCGCGCCCCGGGGAGCGATCTACGACCGGGACGGGCGCCTGGTGGCCGAGAACGTTCCGGGCTACGCCGTCTCCCTCCTCCCCAGCCCCGTGGACACCATCCGGGAGGAGCTGCGGCGGCTGTCGGGGTACCTGAGCCTGGACTCCCTCGATCGCGCCCGGCTGGTGGAGGACTTCCGGGAGCGCCCCAACCGCCCGCTCCTGGTCTCGGACGACGCCAGCTTCGAGGCGGTCTCGGCCATCGAGGAGCGACGTCCCTCCTTCCGGCGAGCCGTGGTCGAGATGCGGCCCCGCCGGAACTACCCCGCGCGCCGCGCCGTGGCGCACCTGGTGGGCTACACCGGCGAAATCAGCGAGGAGGAGCTCGAGCGGTCCGAGTACGAGCAGTACTGGCCCGGCCGCGTCGTGGGGAAGGCGGGGCTGGAGCAGCAGTACGACGACCGCCTGGGCGGCGAGCCCGGCGTCCGCTACGTGGAGGTCAACGCGGTGGGCTCCATCGTCAGCGAGTTCGGGGGTCGATCCTCCGTGGAGCCGGAGCCCGGGCGGGACCTGACGCTCGGGCTCGACCTGGCGCTGCAGCAGTTCGCCGACTCCACCTTCCCGGAGGACCGGCGGGGAGCGGTGGTGGCGATGGACCCGGACAACGGCGAGGTGCTCCTGCTGTACAGCCACCCCTCCTACGACCCGAATCGCTTCGTGGGGGGGATCTCCTCCGCCGACTGGGAGCGCCTGCAGAGCGACCCGGACCGTCCCCTGCTGAACCGGGCGGTGGGAGCGGCCTACCCGCCGGGCTCCACCTTCAAGCTGGCCGTCTCGGCCATGGCCATGCGCCGGGACCAGGCGCACATCGGGACCTACATGCCCACGGGCTGCGACGGCACCTACCGGTACGGCATACGGAACTTCCGCTGCTGGAAGCCCGAGGGGCACGGTCCCCTGGACCTCCGGGGGGCCATCAAGCAGAGCTGCAACATCTACTTCTACCAGCTGGGCGGCCGGCGCCTGGGGCTCGACGCCCTCATGGAGGGGGCGGACCGGATGGACTTCGGCCGTCCCACGGGCCTGGACTTCCCGTACGAGGCCGCCGGGAGCTTCCCCCGCTCCCGGGACTGGTACGACCGCCGCTACGGCCAGTACGGGTGGACCGACGCCGTGTCGCTGAACCTCTCCATCGGCCAGGGCGAGAACCAGCAGACGGTGCTGCGGCAGGCCGTCTTCTACTCGGCCCTGGCCACGGGCGAGTCGCCCGTCGTGCCCCATCTGATCCGCGGAGAGCAGTACGAGGATCGGCGGGTGGACTGGTCGCTGGACCTGACCGAGGCGGAGCGGCAGAACCTGGTGCAGGCCATGACGGCCGTGGTCAACGAGGAGAACGGCACCGCCTACCCCTACCGGCTCGAGGACTGGAGGGTGGGGGGCAAGACGGGGACGGCGCAGAACGCCCAGGGCGAGCCGCACTCCTGGTTCGTGGGCTTCGCCCCGGTGGAGGACCCGGAGATCGTGGTGGCCTCCATCGTGGAGTTCGGGCACCCGGACAACACGACGTCCCTGGCGGTGCCCTACGCCATGGGGATCGTCCGCGAGTACCTGTCGGACGACCGCGGCCAGCGGCGCCCCGGTGACCGGGTCGCCTCCGGGGCGGAGGACGGGCCGTGAACGCCCGGAGCGAGTCGTTCCCGGGGCCCCTGGGGGACCGTCCCCTCCTGGCGGTGACCCTCCTGCTCACCGCCGCCGGGGTCGCCATGATCTACTCGGCGGGCGTGGTGGACTTCCCGTCGGTGGTCACCGGGCTGTGGAAGCGGCAGCTCGTGTGGGCCGTCCTGGCCGTGGTCGCCATGTGGGTGACGAGCCGCGTCCCGCTCCGGTGGATGGAGTGGGGGGCGCCCTGGATGTACGGGATCTCGGTCGTCCTCCTGGCGCTGACTCTCGTGGTCGGCACCGGCCCGGGGGGGACCAGCAGCTGGCTGGAGCTCGGCCCGCTCCGCATGCAGCCGTCCGAGCTGGCGAAGCTGAGCACGATCCTGATGCTGGCGCGCGAGCTCTCCGGGCGACGGGAGCCGGCGGAGCGGCTGATCGAGCTGTGGCGTCCGCTGGGCATCGCCCTGCTCCCGCTGGGCCTGGTGATGCTGCAGCCGGACCTGGGGAGCGCGCTGATCTTCGGGGTGATCCTGGTGGCGGCCCTCTTCTGGGCCGGCGTCCCCGTGTTCACGATCTTCCTGCTCATCAGCCCGGGGATCAGCCTGATCCTGGGCTTCTCCGCCTGGGCGTGGGGGATCTGGTTCATCGCCCTGGCGGCCCTGCTCTACGTGCGCCAGCCCTACCTGGTCGAGACCATCGGCATGGTGCTGGCCAATGCCGGGGCCGGGGCCCTGACTCAGCCGATCTGGGAGGGGCTCGCGCCCTACCAGCAGAACCGCCTCCTGGTCTTCCTGAACCCGCAGCGGGACCCCCAGGGCGCCGGCTGGCACCTGATCCAGTCGAAGGTGGCCATCGGCTCCGGCGGCTGGACGGGGCAGGGCTTCACCGAGGGCCCCCAGAAGCGCCTGGCCTTCCTGCCGGAGCAGCACACCGACTTCATCTTCTCCGTGGTGGGTGAGGAGCTCGGCTTCGTCGGGGTGTTCCTCCTCCTGGCCGGGTTCGCCTGGTGGCTCAGCCGGACGCTGAAGGTGGCCGGGACGGCGTACAGCGACTTCGGCAGCGTCGCCACCTTCTCCTTCTTCTCCCTGTGGCTGATCCACCTCCTGATCAACGTGGGGATGACCGTGGGGCTCATGCCCATCACCGGCCTCCCGCTGCCCCTGCTGAGCTACGGGGGGAGCTTCCTGGTGGTCACCTACCTGGGGCTGGGGATCGTGCAGAGGACGGCGATCGAGGACTGACCCGGACGACGGTCGCGGGAGACGGTCACCGGTCGGGGCGCCGTGACTCCGGCCGTGACACCCGCCCGTTGGTCGCCGGGGGCGGCGCCCGCTATATTCGCCGGGCCGAACCCGAACGCTGCGCCGACGAGCGGATTCACCGGTTCCGGAGCGGGCCCCGATCGACGTTCTCTCCGGCCGGACCGCGGCCGAACCCTCAGGAGCGAACCGTGTCCTGGTTCAAGAAGCCGAAACAGAAGCTGTCTTCGGAGCAGAAGAAGGAGCTGCCCGAGGACGTCTGGGACAAGTGCGACGAGTGCGGAGAGATCCTCTACAGCCGTCGCCTGGCCGAGAACCGGTACGTGTGTCCGGAGTGCGATCACCACTTCCGCATCCCGGCCGCCGGGCACATCGACAACCTGACGGACGACGGCCTCGAGGAGGAGTTCGACCTGGAGCTCAGCTCCGCGGACCCCCTGGACTTCGAGGACTCCAGGCCCTACCCGAAGCGGATCCGGCAGGCGGAGGAAGACGTGGGCCCCGGGGACGCCGTGCGGACCGGCCGCGGCGAGATCGACGGACGGTCGGTGCACGTCGGCGCCATGGACTTCCGGTTCATCGGCGGCTCCATGGGCTCCGTGGTGGGCGAGAAGGTGCGCCGCCTGGCCACGAGCGCGCTGGACGCCGGCGACCCGCTGATCATCGTCTCGGCCTCCGGCGGGGCCCGGATGCAGGAGGGCATCCTCTCGCTGATGCAGATGGCGAAGACGGCGGCGGCCCTGGAGCAGATCGACGAGGCCGGCCTCCCGTACGTCTCGATCCTCACCCACCCGACCACCGGCGGGGTGACGGCCAGCTACGCCATGCTGGGCGACGTGATCCTGGCCGAGCCCGGCGCCCTCATCGGCTTCGCCGGTCCGCGGGTCATCAAGCAGACCATCGGCCAGGACCTCCCGGAGGGCTTCCAGCGCTCGGAGTTCCTGCTGGAGCACGGCATGATCGACCGCATCGTGCCCCGGCCGGAGATGAAGGAGGCCGTCTCGCTCCTGCTCCACCACATGACCTGACGTCCCTCCCGACGTTTCGCCGAACGAGCCCGTGACCGAGGCCCGACGGCCGGACGACGCCCCGTCGCCGGCCCCCGGTCAGCCCGAGGACGGCGCCGTCGTCCGCCTGCTCCGGGATCGCCCCTCCACCGGAATCAAATGGGGACTGGACCGGACCCGGTCCATGCTCGAGGCCCTGGGCGACCCGCACGAGAGCTTCGACGCCTACCACGTGGGCGGCACCAACGGCAAGGGCTCGGTATCCCTCCTGACCGGCGCGCTGCTCTCGGCCGCCGGCCTCCGGACGGGGCTGTACCTGTCGCCCCACATGATCCACTTCGCGGAGCGCGTGCGGGTGCCGCCCGACCGACGGCCCGCGCCGCCGGAGCTCCTGGAGGAGTGCGCCCGGCGCGTGGCGCCGCTGGCGGACCGGGCCGGGGCCTCCCGCTTCGAGGCCATCACGGCCCTGGGGCTCCTGGCCCTGGCGGAGACGGGGGTGGAGGCCGCCTGCGTGGAGGTGGGGCTCGGCGGGCGGCTGGACGCCACGAACGTGCTCACGCCCCGGGCGGCGGCCGTCGTCACCGTGGCGCTGGACCACGCCGACTTCCTGGGCGAGACGCTGGCGGAGGTGGCCCGGGAGAAGGCGGGCATCGTGAAGCCGGACGTCCCGGCGGCCACGGGGCGGCTCCCGCCGGAGGCGGCCCGGGTGATCGCGGACCGGGCCCGGGAGGTGGGCGCGGCGCTCCACCGACTGGGGCGGGAGGCGACGGTGGAGGAGGTGGAGGTGGCCCCGGCGCCCCGCAGCGAGACCCGCTTCCGATACGTCTCGGACCGGCGTCCGGGCGGCCTCGACCTGGCGGTGCCCCTGCCGGGCAGCCACCAGGCGGACAACGCGGCCCTGTCGCTCCTCCTGCTGGAGGCCGCCGGCCCGGAGATCGGGGACGAGGAGGCCCGGCGGGCCCTGGCGGAGGTCCGGCACCCCGGGCGCCTGCAGGTGGTCCGGAAGCAGGGACTCTGGCTCCTGGACGTGGCCCACAATCCCGCCGCCGTGCAGGCGGTGCTCCGGGCGGTGGAGGAGATGCGGGCCCCGCGTCCCCGGGTGGCCGTGGTCTCGGTGCTCCGCGACAAGGCGTGGCGGGAGATCGTGGCCCGGCTGGCGGCGGAGATGGACGGGGTCGTATGCACCCGGGCCCCGTCGGCGGACCCGGCACGGCGGTGGAGCCTGGAGGAGGTGGAGGGCGCCGCCCCGGCGGTGGAGTGCGTCCCGGAGCTGGACGCCGCGCTCCGGCGCGGGCGCGAACTCGCAGGGGACGGCACGGTAGTAGTCACCGGCACGACGGCCCTGGTCGGCGACGCCCTCCGGCGTCTCGACGACGAACCGAAGACCGAAGAGAGGAACCCATGAAGTACCCGCCGCAGCTGGTCGATCCGATGCGCGAGGAGCTCACCCGGCTCGGAGTGGAGGAGCTCCGGACGCCGGACGAGGTGGAGGACGTCCTGGACGACCGGGAGGGGAGCGTCATGGTGGTGGTGAACTCCGTCTGCGGGTGCGCCGCCCAGAACGCGCGCCCCGCCGTGGAGCTGGCCCTGGAGCACGACGTGACGCCGGACCGCTCGGTCACCGTCTTCGCCGGCCAGGACGCCGAGGCCACCGAGAAGGCCCGGGAGTACTTCACCGGCTACCGGCCGTCCTCGCCGCAGATCGCGCTCTTCAGCGACGGCTCCCTCCGCCACATGATCCAGCGGCACGAGATCGAGGGCCGTTCGGCCGAGGAGATCGCCGGCGACCTGAAGGAGGCCTTCGAGGAGCACTGCGGGGCGGTGGCCTGACGAAGTTCGCGGGCGATTTTCGCCGGCGTGACGGGGGTTCCGGGCCCCGACGGGCGTCTTGCCCCTCCAGCTCGGCCCGGCATACATTCCCGCCGCAATGAGCAGCTCCAGCCTGAAGGGATTCCGGGACTTCTACCCCGAGGATCTCGCGCTCCGGAACCGCATCTTCGACACCTGGCGAGAGGTGGCGCGCCGGTACGGGTTCGTCGAGTACGACGGCCCGCCCCTCGAGCCGCTGGAGATGTACACGCGGAAGTCCGGGCCCGAGATCGTCGAGCAGCTGTACGCCTTCGAGGACAAGGGCGGTCGGGAGGTGGCGCTGCGGCCCGAGATGACGCCCACCTTCGCCCGCATGGTCTCCGCCCGGGCGCCGGCGCTCCCGAAGCCGATCCGCTGGTTCTCGGTTCCGCAGCTGTTCCGCTACGAGCAGCCGCAGAAGGGACGGACGCGGGAGCACTTCCAGCTCAACCTGGACATCGTCGGCGAGGAAGGGGTGGCCGCCGACGCCGAGGTCATCGCCGCCGCCGTGGACATCCTGCGGGCCTTCGGCCTGGACGCCGACGACGTGGCGGCGAGGATCTCCAGCCGCAGGCTCGCCGCCGGGGTGCTGCGGGCTGCGGGCGTGCCCGACGGTGGGCTCGAGGACGCCTTCCAGGCGCTGGACAAGGCGGAGCGACGGGATCGCGACTGGGTCCGGGAGGAGCTCCGGCGCGCCGGGGCCGACGACGGGGGCATCGACCGGATCCTGGCGTACACGGAGATGGACCTGGGCGAGGTCCGGGAGGCGTACGCCTCCGACGGGGACGTGACGGCTGCCGCCGACCGGCTGGGCCGACTCTTCGAGCTCCTGGACCAGTACGGGCTCGGCGAGTTCGCGGAGTTCGACGCCGGCCTCGTCCGCGGTCTCGCCTACTACACCGGCGTGGTCTTCGAGCTCTGGGACCGGCGCGGGGACCTGCGGGCCATCTGCGGCGGCGGCCGCTACGACGACCTCCTGGCGTCCCTGGGCGGCCGTGACCTGCCCGCCGCCGGCTTCGGGATGGGCGACGTCGTGCTGGCGGAGCTCCTCCGGGAGCGCGGGCTCACCGGCGAGGAGGAGCAGGGCCTGGACGACTTCGTCGTCTTCATCAGCGACGAGGAGCGCCCCCTGGCCATGCGGCTGGTGCGCGCCCTCCGGGAGAGCGGCCGGAGCGCCGCCTACGACCTGGAGGCACGGAGCGTCGGGCGGCAGTTCGGCGCCGCCGACCAGGCCGGCGCCCGCCGGACGCTCGTCCTGGGCCCCGACGAGGTGAGCCGCGGCGTGGCCCTGGTCCGGGAGATGGAGAGCGGCGAGGAGCGCGAGGTCCCCCTGGAGGAGATGATGGAGCTCCCGGACGGCCGACCGGCCGCTGCCGCCGAGCCCGGGAGCTGATCCCGGCGGCGCGACGGTCTCCACCCCGCGCCGCCCCGACGGCCCGATCCGCCCTGCAGACGCACGACTCAATCCACCACACGAGAGACGAATAGGCATGTCCGCTGACAACGAGATCACACCGCAGTCTCAGGACTTCTCCGCCTGGTACAACGACGTCGTCCAGCACGCCGAGCTGGCGGACCACTCGCCGGTGCGGGGGTGCATGGTCATCCGGCCGTACGCCTACCGGATCTGGGAGCTGATGCGGGACGCCCTGGACGAGCAGTTCAAGCACACCGGGCACGAGAACGCCTACTTCCCGCTCTTCATGCCCCAGGAGTCGCTGGACCGGGAGGCGGAGCACGTCGAGGGCTTCTCGCCGGAGACGGCCATGGTCACCGAGGCCGGGGGCTCCGAGCTGGAGGAGCCGCTGGCCGTCCGGCCCACCTCGGAGGCGGTGATCTGGCCCATCGTGGCGGACTGGATCCAGTCGTACCGGGACCTGCCGGTGAAGCTGAACCAGTGGGCCAACGTCGTCCGCTGGGAGATGCGCACCCGCCCCTTCCTCCGGACCACGGAGTTCCTGTGGCAGGAGGGGCACACCGCGCACGCCACGGCCGAGGAGGCCGAGGAGGAGGCGCGCACGATGCTGGGCGTCTACCGGGACTTCATGGAGGACTGGATGGCCATGCCCGTGGTCACCGGGCTGAAGACCGACGCCGAGCGCTTCGCCGGCGCCGAGCGGACCTACGCCTGCGAGGCGATGATGAAGGACGACAAGGCCCTGCAGGCCGGGACGAGCCACTTCCTGGGCCAGAACTTCGCGAAGGCCTTCGACGTCCGGTTCCAGTCCGAGGAGGGCGAGCACGAGTACGTCCACAACACCTCGTGGGGCGTCTCCACCCGGCTCATCGGCGGGCTCATCATGAGCCACGGCGACGACCAGGGGCTCGTGCTCCCGCCGAAGCTGGCGCCGCACCAGGTGGTGATCGTCCCGATCTGGTCGGACGCCGAGGAGAAGGACCTGGTGATGACCGTGGCCCAGCGGGTGAACCGGGTCCTCTCGCGGAGCGTCCGCGTGCACGTGGACGACCGGGAGCACGTGAGCCCCGGCGCCAAGTTCTACGAGTGGGAGCGGAAGGGCGTCCCCCTCCGCATCGAGGTGGGCCCGAAGGAGGTGTCCAGCCAGGAGCTGGTCACGGTCCGCCGCTACGCCCCCGAGGGCCGGGAGCGCAAGCGGACCTACGGCGAGGGCAAGGCCATCGCCATGGTGCCGCAGGTGCTGGAGGAGATCCAGGACGACCTGCTGCAGGCGGCCGAGGAGCGGCGGGAGGAGCGCTCCGTCCGGGGGATGGAGGACTACGACGAGTTCCGCCAGCACATCGGCGAGAAGCGGGGCTTCGTGTACTCCGGGTGGTGCGGGGACGGCGAGTGCGAGGAGAAGGCCCGGGAGGAGTCGAAGGGCACGATCCGCGTGATCCCGGATCCGGAATTCCGGAGCGAGGACGCTCCGTCCACGTGCCTCGTGTGCGGCGACGAGGCCACCGAGGAGGTGCTGTGGGCGCAGGCGTACTGATCCTCGATTTCGGGTCGCAGTACACCCAGCTCATCGCGCGGCGAGTGCGGGAGGAGCGGGTCTACTGCGAGATCCACCGGCCCGGCCTCTCCGCCGACGAGGTGCGGGAGTGGGACCCCGCCGGCGTGATCCTCTCCGGCGGGCCGTCCAGCGTCTACGACGACGACGTGCCCGGCCTGGATCCCGACGTCCTGGAGCTGGGCGTGCCGGTGCTGGGGATCTGCTACGGCATGCAGCTCGTCGGCGACCTGGCCGGCGGCACCGTCCGGGCCACGGACACCCGGGAGTACGGGCGCGCCGAGCTCGAGATCGTGGATCCCGACGAGCTGTTCCACGGCTTCGAGGCCGGCGAGACCACGCCGGTGTGGATGAGCCACGGCGATCAGCTGGAGTCCTCGCCGCCGGGCTACCGGACGCTGGCCCGGACCGGCACCACGCCCGTCGGCGCCTTCCGGGCCGAGGAGCGCGAGATCTACGGAGTGCAGTTCCACCCCGAGGTGGTGCACACGCCCCGGGGCGAGGAGATCCTGGAGAACTTCGTCTTCCGGATCTGCGGCTGCCCCGGCGACTGGACCGCCGGGAACATCGTGGAGCGGAAGACGGAGGAGATCCGCGAGGCGGTGGGCGACGCGGAGGTGATCTGCGGCCTCTCGGGCGGCGTCGACTCCTCGGTGACGGCGGCCCTGGTCCACCGGGCCGTGGGGGACCGGCTCACCTGCATCTTCGTGGACAACGGGCTCCTCCGGAAGGGGGAGCGCGGGATGGTGGAGCGCATGTTCGGGGAGCACCTGGGCTTCCGGCTGGAGGTGACCGACGCCTCCGACCGGTTCCTGGGGGAGCTGGAGGGCGTGCGGGACCCGGAGGAGAAGCGGGTCCGGATCGGACACACCTTCATCGACGTCTTCGAGGAGACGGCCGCCGGCATCGGCGAGGCCGGGTACCTGGCCCAGGGAACCACCTATCCCGACGTGATCGAGTCCACGTCGGTGCGGGGGCCGTCGGACACCATCAAGTCCCACCACAACGTGGGCGGCCTGCGGCCGGACCTGCCGTTCGAGCTGGTGGAGCCCCTGCGGGAGCTGTTCAAGGACGAGGTCCGACAGGTGGGACGGGAGCTGGGCCTGCCGGAGGAGCTGGTGGGGCGCCATCCCTTCCCGGGCCCCGGCCTGGCGGTGCGGATCCTGGGCGAGGTCACGCCGCCGCGCCTGGCCACGCTACGGGAGGCCGACGCCATCTACCTGGAGGAGATCCGCTCCGCCGGCCTCTACGACGACATCTGGCAGGCCTTCGCGGTCTTCCTGCCGGTGCGCTCGGTGGGGGTGATGGGGGACGCCCGCACCTACGAGAACGCCGTGGTCCTGCGGGCGGTGACGAGCCGGGACGGCATGACCGCCGACTGGTTCGACTTCCCCAGGGAGGTCCTGGCCCGCTGCTCCAACCGGATCATCAACGAGGTGGAGGGCGTGAACCGGGTGGCCTACGACGTCTCCTCGAAGCCTCCGGCCACCATCGAGTGGGAGTGAACGGCATGGCCGACTGCTCCGAGATCGCCGACTACCTGGACGAATATCTGGAGCTGGAGGAGTACGAGGACTTCTCCGGGGCCCACAACGGCCTCCAGCTGGCCACGCGGGCGCCGGTGGAGCGGGTGGCCGCCGCCGTGGACGCCTGCCAGGAGACCATCGACGCGGCGGCGGAGGCCGGCGCCCAGCTGCTCCTGGTGCACCACGGGCTGTTCTGGGGGAAGCCCCTGCCGATCCGCGGGCGGAGCTACCGGCGGCTGTCCGCTCTCTTCGACGCGGAGCTCGGCGTCTACTCGGCGCACCTCCCCCTGGACGGGCACGCCGAGGTGGGCAACAACGTCCTCCTGGCCGCGGCCCTGGAGCTGCCGGTGGAGGGCCGCTGGGGGACGGAGAAGGGGAACGAGGGCCTCGGGGTGTGGAGCGCCGTCGACCTGCCCCGGGAGGAGCTGGCCGGTCGCGTGGCCGAGGCGTGCGGCCGGGAGCCGAAGGTGATCCCGGGCGGGCCGTCCCACGTGCGCCGGGTGGGCATCGTCACCGGCGGCGCGGGCTCCATGATCCCCCAGGCCCGTGAGGAGGGGCTGGACACCTTCATCACCGGCGAGGGCGCCCACCACACCTACCACCTGGCCACGGAGCTCGGCGTGAACGTGCTCTACGCCGGGCACTACGCCACGGAGACCTTCGGCGTGGAGGCGCTGGCCGAGCACGTGGCCGACCGCTTCGGGGTGGACTGGACCTACCTGGAGAACCCGACCGGGCTCTGAGCGCCCCTCCGGCTCAGATCAGAAGAGCGACACCTTGAGGTAGCGGCCCGGCCGCCTCCGGATGTCGGCGGTGAGCCCGGCCAGCTCCTCGGAGGCCCGCTGCAGGTTGACCATGGCGTTGCGGGCCCGCTCGTACAGCCGGTCGTCGTTGACGAGCTTCCCGAGCGTGCCTTCGCCGCGGTCCATCTTCCCCAGGATGGAGGAGAGCGAGGTGCTCGACTCCTCCAGCTCGCTGCTGGTCTCCTTCAGCCGGGCGGTGAGCGTGTCCAGGCTGGCCACGGTCCGCTCCACCCGGGGACCGTCGGAGGCCGCCTCCAGGCGGGCCGTAACGGAGTCCAGGTGGGAGATCATGCGCTGCAGGCTCCCCTGCTCCTCCCGGACCAGCTGGCGCAGTCGGTCCATGGTGGCCGCGAAGTCCTCCGTGCTCCGCTCCACCGAGGCCACGGTGCGCTCGGAGAGCAGCTGCCGCGTCCTGCTCAGCACGCCGGAGGCCTCCGAGCTCAGCTGCGAGGCCACCTGGGTGATCTCCGGCGCGGGCCGGGCCGAGATCGTGTCGCCGGACCGGAGGCTCGCGGACGACTCGCCGGCGAGGATCCTCACCTGCTGGGTGCCCAGGAAGCCTCCCGGCTGGAGCATCGCGCGGCTGTCGGCCGGTAGCTCCCCCGCCTGCTCCGCGTTCAGGGAGAGGGTGAGGACCACCGCGCCCTCGGCGATGCGGACGCCGGAGACGCTCCCCATCCGCACGCCGCGGAAGAGGACCACGTCCCCGGTCTTCACCTGGGCGGCGTCCTCCGAGCGGGCGAAGATCCTGAACTCGTCCCCGCCGATGGAGGCGCCGCTGATCCAGAGCACCCCGCCGAACAGGACGAGCAGGGAGACGATGACCAGGGCGCCCACCTGGAACTCCGCCCTGTGCCGGTCCCGGACGCCGGCGTCCCTCATGCCACCCGGGAGACCGGAGATTCGCCCCGCAGGAATTCCTGGACCGACGGGTCCTCGGAGGAGCGGAGCTCGTCGGGCGTGCCCTCCGCGCGGACCCGCCCGTTCATGAGGAGGGCCACGCGGTCGGAGAGGTCGAAGGCCGATTTCACGTCGTGGGTGACGATCACGTTGGTGGTGCCCAGCTCCTCCTTCAGGCGGCCGATGAGCGAGTTGATCACGGCGGCGTTCACCGGGTCCAGGCCGGTGGTGGGCTCGTCGTACAGGATGTACTTCTTGTGGCCCACGATGGCCCGGGCGATGGCCACGCGCTTCTGCATCCCGCCGGAGAGCTCCGCCGGCAGCAGCGGCAGGACCTCCGGCCCCAGGTTCACCAGCTCCAGGCTCCGGCGGAGCGTGGACTGGACGTCGGCCTCCTCGCGCTCCCGGTCGGTGAGCCCCAGCCGGATGTTCTCGCCCACGGTGAGGGAGTCGAAGAGGGCGGAGTTCTGGAAGACGTAGCTGATCTTGGAGCGGATGCGGTGGATCTCCTCGGCCCCCGCCGTGGAGACCGGATCACCGTCGACGTAGACCTCCCCCTCGTCCGGGTCGAAAAGGCCCACGATGTGCTTCAGGAGCACGCTCTTCCCGGTGCCGGAGGGCCCCATCACCGCGACGGTGTCCCCCTCCTCGATGGTGAGGTCGATCCCGTCCAGGACCCAGACGTCGTTCAGGCACTTCCTCAGGTGTCGGATCTCGATCATCGTTGCTTTCCGCTCGTCGGCGTCTGTTCACACCGCCTTGTACACCGGAGCCATCACGACGTCCAGGACCATGATGGCGATGATGATCGCCACCACGGCGGTGGTCGCCGTCCGTCCCACGCCCGCCGCTCCGCCCTCGGCCTGCAGGCCCACGTAGCAGGCGATGAAGGTGATCGTGAAGCCGTACACCAGCGCCTTCACCAGCGAGAAGATCAGCGCCGCCGAGTGGTAGTAGTCCTGGACGCCGATGATGTAGTCCTGCGTGTTCATCGGGAGCAGGGTGACGGACGTGAGCCACCCGCTCCAGATCCCCACGGCGTTGGCCAGCACGACCAGCGGGACGAGGACGACGATGCCCGCCAGGACTCTCGGCACCACCAGGTCCACCACCGGGTCCCGCCCCAGCGTCCGCAGGGCGTCCACCTGGTCGGTGACCTTCATGGTCCCGAGCTCGGCACCGATTCCGGCCCCGACCCGTCCGGCCAGCACGATGGCCGTGAGCACCGGCGCCAGCTCCGTGAGCATGCCGGCGGCCACCGCCTGTCCCACCACCAGCGACGGGGGGAGAGCGGTGAACTGATAGCCGCTCTGCTGGGCCAGGATCGACCCGCTGAGCGCCCCGATGAGGAGCACCAGGCCGAGGCTGTCGACCCCGAACTGCTTCGCCTGCTCGAAGGTCTCCGCCAGGTACCGGCTCGGGTGCCCCAGCGAGGTGATGAACGCCGCGAAAAGTATGCCTGCCCGGCCGGCGTGTCGGGCCGCCTCCATGGTCCAGGACCCGAGGCCGCGCAGCGTCGCCGTGACGGGATTGCCGTCCTCCTCCTCCGGCCGCCGCTCGGTGCCCGCCTCCTGGCCGTCGGGCGGCTCCGGGAGGCCCTCCGAGGGCGGGGGCGGGGCACCGTCGTTCCCGGTCCCGGCTCCGTCGTCGCTCACGGCCCGCCTCCCGTCCCGTCGGCGGTGTCTGTATCGGAGCCGGTGGAATCGGACCCGGCGGCGGTGTCCGCCGCGGTCGCCGCCGTGTCCACGGGCCACCCCGCCCCCGTCAGCGAGTCGGCGCGGGCGCCGATCCGCTTCCACAGCGCCTGCATCCGGTCGGGCTCGTCGCCCACGAGGCGGGCGAACGCCTTCAGGTCCGCCCGGCTGACGCCGCGCCGGGCCAGCACACCGCGGCGGAGCGAGTCGGCCCGGGCCGGGGGGAGGGGGTCGGCCACGCGTCCCGGGTCCGAGGCCGCGCGGATGGCGGCCAGGCGCGCCATGACCTCCACGTACAGGTCGTCGCTCACCGTGGGCTCGCTGCGCTCCGGCCCGGCGCATCCCGGCGCGGCGGCTGCCGCCGCGGCGATCAGGAGCAGGCCCGCGGTCACCCGCCAGGGCGGTCCGGAGGGGAGCACCTCAGGCACCGGCATCGCCGGCCCGGTCGGCCACGCGGAAGAGGACCCACGCCAGGCCGGCGAACACCAGGATGGAGAGGGGCGTCGCCAGGGGCCCCATCCAGCCGTAGCCCACCGTCCAGTTGTCCACCAGCGCCCTCAGCCAGGCCGCCTGCTCGGCGAAGAAGATGGCGGCGGCGATGACGACGCCGATGAGGGCCGCGCCGGCGATGAGCCCGGAGCTGAAGAGCACCCCGGCCTCGCGCTTCTCCTTCTGCCGCTGGCCCGTGTAGCGGGACTCGATGGCCTTGCGGAGCCCGCCCCCGACGAGGATCGGCGTCGTCAGGCTCACCGGCAGGTACAGCCCCACGGCGAAGGCCAGGGAGGGCTGCTTCAGGGCGTGCTCCACGAAGGCGGCCAGACCGACGCCGATGAGCACGAAGGTCCAGGGGAGGTTGGCCTCCAGGACGCCCTCGATCACCAGGCTCATGAGGGTCGCCTGGGGCGCCGGCAGCGTGTCGCTCCCGATGCCGTAGGAGCCGTGGAGCAGGATGAGCACCGCTCCCATCACGGCGGCCGAGGTGATCACGCCGATCATCTCGCCGATCTGCTGCCGGGCCGGAGTGGCTCCCACCAGGAAACCGGTCTTCAGGTCCTGCGAGGTGTCGCCGGCCACGGCAGCGGCGATGCACACCACGGCGCCCACCGCCAGCACGGAGACGCGTGCCCCCTCGGCCTCGTCCATTCCCAGCGCCACGAAGATGAGCGCCGTGGCGATGAGCGTGGCGATGGTCATGCCGCTCACCGGGTTCGAGCTCGAGCCGATGAGCCCGACGATGCGCGAGGAGACGGTGACGAAGAAGAAGGCGAAGAGGACGATCAGGAGCGCGGCGACGAAGTTGACGGGCACCGTCGGGACGACGTCCAGGATCACCGCCACCACCAGGGCGCCGGCGGCCACCCACTTGAGCGGGAGGTCGCGGTCCGTCCGCCGGATCTCGTCTGCGGCCTCCCCCGCCGCCTCGCCGATCTTCCCCATGCCGAGCTTCACGCTCTCGACGATCGTCGGCAGGGACTTGGCCAGGGTCACCGCCCCGCCGTAGGCCACGCCGCCGGCGCCGATGTATCGGATGTAGCGGTTCCAGATCTCGCTGGTCGACATCTCGGCCACCGGGATCTCGCCCGGATAGATGACCTGGGTGCCGGCGACCAGGTTGATGGCCGGGATGATGATCAGCCAGGCCAGGGCGCCGCCGCTGAACATGATGAGCGAGATCTTCCAGCCGATGATGTAGCCCACGCCCAGGAGCTCCGGCGTGGCGTCGGCCCCGATGGCGGCCTTGCCGGGCAGGCTCACCTGCGGGCTGTCGTTCCACAGCTGCAGGGCGTGGCCGTCCTCCAGGAACTTGTAGAGCCCGCCGAGGCCCAGGCCCGCGAACACCCGCTTCGCCCCGGAGCCTCCCTTCTCGCCGGCCACCTGCACCTCGGCGCAGGCCGTCCCCTCGGGATAGGGGAGCTTCCCGTGCTCTCCCGAGATGAGGAACCTGCGGAGGGGGATCATGAAGAGGACGCCCAGGAGGCCACCCAGGGAGGCCAGGGTGAACACCTGGAGCTGGTCCACGTCCAGCCCCCAGACGAAGAGGGCCGGGATGGTGAAGATCACGCCGGCGGCCAGCGACTCCCCGGCGGAGCCCACGGTCTGGACCATGTTGGTCTCCAGGACGCTCCCGGTCTGGAAGGCCCGGAAGACGGCGATGGCCATGACGGCGGCGGGAATGGAGGCGCTCACGGTCAGGCCCACCCGGAGGCCCAGGTAGGCGTTGGCGGCGCCGAACACCACGCCCAGCACGATGCCCACGAGCACCGCCTTGAGGGTGAACTCCGGCAGGCTCTGTCCGGAGGCCACGTAGGGCGTGTACTCGTCGCCGGGGATCTCCTCGTACGCCTCCGGCGGCAGGCCGGCCGTGACGTCCTCCTCCCGGACGCCGGCGGCTCCGGCGCCCTCTCCCTGCGGCTCCGACGACGGCTCTGAGTCGGCCATCCAGTCGCTCCTCGGTGAGTGCTGCGGTTCGCCGGGCGGCGCCCGGGGACACGCGGAACGGTGTGCGGATCCCGCCCGGGAAGCGTCGGCTGCCGCCGACGGGGCTGGGCCGTGGGCGCGAGGTCCGGACGTGCAGGGGCGCTCCCGACCGTTGGGCGGTCCGCCGAGCGTGACGCTATCCCGCGAATACCCCGGGTGTCAAGAGAGAAACGCGGCTTTGCTCGGCCCGAGCGGCGGGGGTACGTTCCGGGTCGTCGAGCATCGTTCGGACCTCCCTCGTCTCCTCCTCCTCTCTCTTCACCGCCGGGAAAAGGAGCGCGGCCTTGAGAAGGTTCCTGCTGACCCTCCTGTCCCTCGCCCTGCTGGTCCCCGTCCCCGACCTCGGGGCCCAGGTCCCGAGTCCCCGTGAGGTGCTCGGATACGACATCGGGGAGAGCTTCACCACGCCGACGGAGGTGACGGAGTACGCCCGTCGGCTGTCCGAGGCCTCGGAGCGAGTAGGCCGCCGGGTGTACGGCCGGACACCGGAGGGGCGTCCGCTCCAGCTGCTGGTGATCAGCCGCCCGGAGCACCTCCAGGGGCTGGAGGGAATCCTGGACGCCAACGGCCGTCTCACCGACCCGGGCCTGGGCGCGGAGGAGGCGGCGCGGATCGCGCGGTCGAATCCGGCGGTGGCCTGGTTCACCTACGGCATCCACGGCGACGAGAGCGCCTCGACGGAGGCGGCGCTGTGGACCGCCCACGACCTGGCCACGGCGGAGGGCGAGGCGGCCTCGGTCCTCGACTCCCTGGTGGTGGTCCTGGACCCCATGGGCAATCCGGACGGGCGGGGCCGGTACGTCTCCTGGTACCGGTCGACGAAGGGGGCGGAGCCCAACCCCAGCCCCGAGGCCCGCGAGCACCACCCCCGGTGGCCCAGCGGCCGCTACAACCACTACCTCTTCGACCTGAACCGGGACTGGGCCTTCGCCACGCAGCCGGAGACCCGGGCCCGCCTGCGGGAGTGGCGGCAGTGGAACCCGCAGGTGCACGTGGACTTCCACGAGATGAGCTGGCGGAGCTCGTACTTCTTCTTCCCGCCGGCTCGCCCACACAACCCGATCTATCCCGACTACACGTTCCGGTGGTCGGAGTACTTCGGTCAGCGGAACGCGTCCGCCTTCGACCGGAGGGGATGGCTGTACTTCACGGAGGAGTCCTACGACTTCTTCTATCCCGGCTACGGTGACACGTGGCCGAGCCTGGTGGGCGCCATCGGCATGACGTACGAGCAGGCCGGCGGAGGCGCCGCCGGGCTGGTGGTGGATCGGCCCGACGGGTCGACCCTGACCCTGACCGACCGGGCGACCCACCACCGGGTCAGCGGCCGGACCACGCTGCGGGCGGCGGCGGATCGCAAGACGGAGCTGCTGCTGGACTTCGCGGCCTTCCACCGGAACGAGGGCGAGGAGGCCCCCGGCGTCCTGCTGGTGCCCGGGCCCGACGACGGTCCCGCCCGGGCGCTGCTCCGGACGCTGGAGCGGCAGGGAGTCACGGTTCGCCGCGCGGCCGCCCCGTTCCGCACGGACGCGGAGGCGTATCCCGGCTTCGGCGAGCGGGAGCAGTATCCCGTGGGCACCCTGTACGTGCCCGGCGAGCAGCCCCGTGCGCGGCTGGCCCAGACCCTCCTGCGGCCGGACATCCCGTACGACTCGGCCGGCACCCGCTTCACCTACGACATCACCTCCTGGACCCTTCCCTATGCCTTCGGCGTCGAGGCTCACCGGGTCACGGACGGGGCGCCGGACGCCGACTGGGAGTCTCCGCGCTCGTCGGCGGGGGAGGGCGGCGCGCCGGGCTCGGCCCCGGCATACGGGTACCTGGTGCCCCCCACCCTGGAGGCGGCCGGCGGCGTGCACCGCTACCTCGAGGCCGGCGGACGGGCGCGGGCGCTGCAGGAGGAGTTCCGGGCCGGCAGCAGGAGCTGGCCCGAGGGCACCTACTTCCTCCCGGCGGATTCCGCGGCCCGGGAGCGGCTGGCGTCGTCGGGGCTCGTCGACGTGGCACGGGCGGTTTCTTCGGGGCGAACGCCGCGGGGACCGGACCTGGGCACCGGAGAGGCCGTGTCCCTCGAGGCTCCGCGTATCGGCGTCCTGAGCGGCGAGGGGATCAGCCCCTCGTCGCTGGGGAACGCGTGGTACCTGCTGGAGAACCGACTGGACGTGTCCCACGACAACCTGCCGGCCCGCGAGCTGTCGGGCCCCGTTCTCGAGGAGTACGACGTCCTGTACGTCCCTTCCGGCTACGGCCTGGACGGGGCGCTGGGGGAGAGCGGCCTCGCGGCGGTGCGGACGTGGGTTCGGGGTGGCGGGACCCTGGTGGCCGTGGGGGATGCGGCCCGGTGGGCCACGGACCTGCTGGAGGGCGTCGAGGTCCGGCGCGACACCACCCGTCCCTCCCCGGCGGAGCAGGTGGAGCGCGGACTGCGCACGCTGGAGGAGCGCCGACAGGCCGCCTGGAGGGACCGGATCACCGGCGTGTCGGCGGCGGTGGCCTACGACAGCACTCACCCCCTGGCCGCCGGCACGGGGAGGGCCAACGAGGAGGGACGGCTCTTCGTGCTCCACGAGGAGGACCTGCTCTTCCGGCCGGATCCGTCGTACGAGACCGTGGTCCACTTCCCGGCCGGCGGGGGAGCCGTGGCGGGGAGGATCAGCGCCACGAAGCGGGAGGAGCTGGCCCGGGGGGCGTGGATGGTGACCCGGGAGGAGGGCCGCGGCCGGGTGATCCTCTTCGCCGACGATCCGCTGTACCGCCTCTTCTGGCGCTCCACCTTCCACCTGGTGGCCAACGCGCTGCTGGTGGGGCCGTCCCTCTAGATCGCGGACGCGGCCGTGATCCCGGACTACGACTTCGAGCCCTTCCGTCGTGAGCTGGCGGACCGGAACTGGTACGCCGACGACGATCTGCTGAAGCGGCTGCTGCGGCGCCACGCGGGCGCCGGCGAGGACGGGGACGGGAGCCCGCGACTGGAGGCGTGGGGACGCGAGGCCTCCGGCCGCCTCCGCCGCCTGGCCCGGGAGTCGGCGCGTCCGGAGAACCGTCCCCGGGTGGAGCACTTCGACTCCCGGGGAAACCGTGTCGACCGGGTCCTGCTCCCGCCGTCGACCCGGGAAGCCCTGGACCTGGTGGAGGGAAGGGAGGGCCTCGGCGCCGTGAGCGGCGATCCCTTCGTGCACTACGCGAAGATCTACCTCTCCTCCCAGAACGGCGAGGCGGGTGTGGCGTGCTCCGCCGCGTGCACCGACGGGCTCGTTCGCGTCCTGGAGGCGCACGGCGACCGCGAGGTGCACGAGACGGTGGCGCGGCAGGTCCGGGACTCCGGGCCGGGCCGCGTGGTGCACGGGGCCCAGTTCGTCACCGAGATCCAGGGAGGCTCCGACGTGCCCGCCAACCGGACCCGCGCCGAGCCGGCCGACGACGGCACCTGCCGGCTGCACGGCCGGAAGTGGTTCTGCTCGAATGTGAACGCGGACCACTACCTGGTCACGGCCCGCCCGGAGGGCGCGCCGGAGGGGCCCGCCGGGG
>Ga0207797_1000458_pt1 | contig 31566 bp, 25 predicted proteins | sample PRCRCaboRojoPR_6_FD_187275 | JGI IMG/M metagenome (GOLD analysis project Ga0207797, IMG submission 187275) | Marine sediment microbial community from Cabo Rojo, Puerto Rico - PR CR 10% Liquid 1 (SPAdes) | ecosystem: Environmental > Aquatic > Marine > Coastal > Sediment | place: Cabo Rojo, Puerto... | reverse complement strand
CAACGGGACGATCCTCGCGATCGCCATCGGCCTCGGGATCGACTACTCCGTCCACATCGTCCACCGGTTCGTCGACGAGTACGCCGAGCAGGACCTCTACACGGCACTGCACCGGACCGTCGTCGGGACGGGCGGTGCGCTCACCGGGAGCATGTTGACGACCGTCTCGGGGGTGGGCGTACTCGCGCTCGCTCTCAACCCCGCCATCGGCGTCTTCGGACTCCTGATCGCCCTGAGCGTGCTCTACGCCTACCTGGCCTCGATGTTCGTCCTCCCGTCGGTACTGGTTCTCTGGGCCCGGTTCACCGATAAGGGGGGTGAACGGGCCGGGGAGTCGACGCTCCCCGACCCGGTCCGGAGTTCCGACCGACCAGTGACCGGGGAGTGATCTCGTCGAACGAGGCGACCGTGAACGCGGTACGATCCGACCCTACTCGATCGCCGTCAGCGCCTCGCCGAGCGTCGCCGTCGCATCGCGGATCGCCGTCCCGGGTGTCTCCTCCCGCGGGTTGTGACTGATCCCGTCGACGCTCGGCACGAACAGCATCCCGGTCGGGACCCCCGCCAGCTGGAAGTTCATCGCGTCGTGGCCGCCGCTGGGGAGCCGTCGGGACGCCGTTCCGACGGTCGCGGCGGCGCCGTCGAGGGTCCCGATCAGCTCCTCGTCGAGGTCGACCGTCTCGGACCGGGGTGAGCGCGTCGAGCTGATCCGGATGGCTACCCTCCCGGGGGCCGGAGACGCGGGACGATCCGGCCGGCCACGACGGGGAGAGCAGACATGTTCGGTGGTCGCCTTATGTGCAGGTGGAGAGTAGCACGATCATGGCTGTCACTTCCCTCGACGTCGACGGACAGCGGCTCGCGGCCGCCGAGCGGTTCGTGTCGGAGTGGGTCAGCGACCACCGGATACCCGGAGCCACGTTCGCCGTCTTCGACGACGAAGGGGTCGAGGGGTTCGCGTTCGGGGCCCGCGACCTGGAGACGAACGCGCCCGCGACGCCCGACACGCTGCTGGGGATCGGCTCGTGTACCAAGTCGTTCACCGGGATCGCCATCCTCCAGCTGGCCGAGGAGACCGACCTCGAGGTGACCGACGACGTCTCCGAGTACGTCCCCTACTTCCGGGACGTCCCCGGTCCCGCGATCACGATACGCGAACTGCTGTCCCACAGTTCGGGGATGCCGAGCGACGGGATGGCCACGGCGCTCATCGGGCGGGCGATGGACGGCGACTCGCTCGAGGTCCCGCTGTCCAGCGAGGCGGACTTCCGACGACACGTCGGCGGGTCGGCCGACGAGCGAGCGACGCACCTCGACGACCCGTTCTTCTACTACAACTCCGGGTTCACCGTCCTCGGCGAGGTCGTCGAGGCGGTCTCCGGGACGGGGTACGCGGCGTACGTCGAGGAGCACGTCCTCGAGCCGCTCGGGATGGAGCGGTCGACGTTCCGGCGCGAGCGGTTCGAGTCCGACCCGGACACGATGACGCCCTACTACCGGTCGGAGGGGTCGGTCGTCGAGGGCCGGTTCCCGTTCGACGAGCCGGTCCACGCCCCCGGAGGGATGCTGAGTTCCGTGCTGGAGCTGTCCCGCTACGGGCGGATGCAGCTGAACGACGGCACGTTCCGGGGGACGCAGGTCCTCCCACCCGACCGCATCGAGGAGTCGAGGACGCCCGTCTCGACGCGAGAACTGCTCTTCGGGGGGACGGAGCTGCAGTACGCCTACGGCTGGCTGGTCCGCGAGTTCCTCGGCGACACGCTCGTCGGCCACGGCGGCGGCATCGGGGTCTACAACGCCTACCTCGGCTACCTGAAGGACCGGGGACTGGGAGTGGCGCTCCTCTGCACGACCGGCCCCCGGACGCACCCGATGCACGCCGGGCCGGGTGCGCTCGCGGCGCTCCTGGGCGAGGCGCCGACCGAGGCCGACCCGCACCTGGCACTCGAGGAGCGGCTCCCGGTGCTCACGGGCACGTACGACTCCTACCGCGGGATACTCTCGCTGGAGGTCTCCCGGCACGGGGGGACGCTCCGGATCGTCCCCGACGGCGAGCAGCTGGGTGGGGAGGAGCTCGCGCTCGTCCCCGAGGAGCTCGGCGAGGAGGTGTCGACCTTCCGGACCGTCGACGCGGGCGGCAACGACCTCACGGTCCGCTTCGAGGTCGGCGAGGAGACGGTCGACATGTACCTCAGGCGCTGGCGACTCCGCCGGGAGCGGAGGTGAGCCACGCCGAGCCGACCGCCGTACTCGCCGGCCGATCACCCGACGACGCGCGCCCAGTAGTCGAGGACGTTCTCGCCGAGCAGTCCGCCGACCTCCTCGTCGGTGAACCCCCGTTCGCGCAGTCCTTCGGGGATGACGCCCCAGTCCTCGTAGGCCTGCACCGGTCCGTAGCCGACGCCGATGTCGACGCCGTGCTCCTCGCGGAACCCCATCCCCTGGAACGACCGGAGGATGCCCTCCCGGAGCGGTTCGGGGAGTTCCGGCGTCCAGGAGCCCCAGTCGGTGCCGACGCCGACGCGGTCGACGCCGAGCCGGTCGACGGTGTGCTCGACGGCGTCGAAGAAGATGTCGAAATCGGCGTCGCTGTTGCCCGGGTCGAGGAAGAACGGCACCGCGAGAATGCCCATGTAGCCGTCGGCGTCGGCGAGCGCCGCCAGCTCCGTCTCGGACTTCCCACGGTCGTGGGGCGACACCGCCCGCGGGAACGAGTGGGTGACCGCGGCGGGTGCCTCGGAGACCGCGATGCCGTCGAGCGTCGTCTCCCGGCCGCAGTGCGAGAGGTCGACGACCATCCCGAGGTCGTTCATCCGCTCGACGGCCTCGATCCCGAGGTTCGAGAGCCCGGCGTCCACCCGCTCGGTACAGCCGTGGCCGAGGTCGTTCTGTGAGTTGTAGGTCAGCTGGCCGATCCGGACCCCCGCGTTGTAGAGGACGTCGACCTCGTCGACGTCGCCGACGATGGCCGCGCCGAGGTTCTGGACGTTCGGTATCACGCCGACGTCGCCGCGGTCGGCGACGGCCCGCGCCTCGGCGGGTGTCGTGACCCGCTCGAACCACTCGACGGCGTCGACGCGGGCCTGCCAGCGGGCGACGTCCTGCCGGACGCCCTCGCGGAACGGCTTCGTCGGGTCGAGGCTCCCCATCGTCGGGCTCACGAGGTTGACGCCGGCCGTCGCGTACGCCTCGCGCATCCGGTCGCGGAACGCGGGGTCGCGTTCGAGCTGTCGCACCTGCGCGTTCTCGATGGCGTCGAGCGCGCCGCCCGCGGGTCGGCCGGCCGAGAGCGCCTCGTGCATCGCCGTCTCCATCGCGTCGCTCAGGAACAGCGGCGTCCCCCGTGGGTAGTAGTCGAACACCGGGTCGGTCATGAGTAGAGCCGCGTGTTAGGGGTGAAATAGCCGGGACCGCACATGGACGGGTGCCGGTCGACGGATCGCCGTCAACCGGTCGACGGGCCGAGGCCTACCGGTCGGGGGTGACGCCGTGACCGGGACCGCCGATGTCTATCGTCGGGCCGTACTCGACGTCGGTGACGTCGTCGTCGAGCAGGAGGTTGCCGTCGAGGTCGACGTAGCCGAACGCGCCCGTCCCGGAGACGACGTGGGCGCTCGTGTGGATGCCGACGGCGCTCTCGAGCATGCAGCCGACCATCAGTTCGAGGTTGGCCGCCTCCGCGATGCCGACGATGTCGGCGGTCGCGAGCGGACCGGACTTGCCGAGCTTCACGTTGATGACGTCCGCGGCGTCGCGTCGGACGACCGCCATCGCGTCCTCGGGGGTGAAGACGGTCTCGTCGGCCGCGATGGGGACGTCGACCCGCTCGCGGACCCGCGCCAGCCCCGCGAGGTCGGCGCTCGGCACCGGCTGTTCGATGAGCTCGAGGTGGACGCCGTGGTCGGCGACTGCGTCGGCGAACCGCGCCGTCTCCTTGGGCGTCCACCCCTGGTTCGCGTCGACCTTCAGGTGGGCCTCGGGTGCCCCCTCGCCGACCGCGAGGACGCGCTCGACGTCGGCGGCGACGTCGTTCCCGGTCTTGATCTTCAGGTGCTCGAAGCCGTCCGCTGCAGCCGTCTCGGCGTCCGCACGGGCGACGTCCGGCGGGACGATGGGTATCGTGAGGTCGGTCTCGACCGGCGATGGAGCCCCGCCGAACAGCTCCGAGAGGGCGAGGCCCCGCTCGCGGCAGAAGGCGTCGAGTATCGCGGTCTCGACCGCGAGCGCCGCCGAGACCATCCCGGGGAACGCCGTTCGGACGGTGCCGACCAGCGAGCGGTAGTCCGCGACGTCCTCGCCGGCGACGAGGTCGGCCATCGACCGTGCGGTCGCCAGTGCCGCCTCCTGTGTCTCGCCGGTCACCGTCGGGATCGGTGCCCCCTCGCCGTAGCCGACGGCCGAGTCGGTCTCGACGGTGACGAGCACGTTCGAGGCCTCGTACTGGGTGCCCAGCGAGATCTCGAACGGTTCCCGGAGGGGGAGGTCGAGCGGCTCGACGGCGACGTCGCGCACCTCGCTCATTCTCCCACCTCCGACCGATCGAGCGCCTCCAGCACCGGCGCGAGCAGTGCCTCCGGGCCGCCGTCGTGGAACACGTTCGCGGCTGGCAGTCCGTGTCGTTCGGCCTCTGTCTCGGGGGCACCCCACGTCGAGACGGCGGCGACCGTCGCATCGGAGAGCGCCTCGACGAGGTGCCGCTCCGTCTCGACCCCGGCGACGTCGAACCGGTCGAAGTGCGAGCGTCCCTCGCGCGCCGGCTCGTCGGCGAGGACGACCGCGTCGGGCCACGAGCCGTGGAGTATCGACATGGTGACGCCGGAGTAGGCCCGGTGGGTGAGGCTCGCCTGCCCCTCGACGAAGACGAGGTCGTGGTTCTCGGCGACCCCCGTGACGAGGTCCTCGACGACGCCCGCGGTGAAGTCGGCGGGCACGCGGTCGATCACCACACCCCGGTGTGCGCCGACCATGACACCGGTCTGTCCGGTGGCGACCCACCCGGCGTCGAGACCGGCCTCGCGGGCGGCCCGGTAGAGCTCGAACGTCGTCGTCCGCTTGCCGACCGCACAGTCGGTGCCGAGCGTCAACACCACGTCGGCGTCGGCATCGTCGACCGAGCCGTCGCCGACGCGGAGGTCGTCCTCCCCGGGTGGTTTGCGGACGTCGAAGATCCGAACGCCGTGGTCGGCCGCCAGCGACGACCAGTGCTCGTCGTCACCGAGGAAGGTGTGGAGCCCCGAGACGACGTCACAGCCGTACGCGACGGCGTCCTCGATGTCCTCGATCCAGGCCTCGGGGAGCTGTCCGCCCGCGGGGGCGACGCCGATGACCAGCGCTTCGACCTCGGGGACGACCGCGGTGGCCTCCTCGACGGACCCGACGATGGGGACGTCGGGGGCGTTCGACTTGCCGAGCACCTCGACGGAGGACTCACCGGCCCGCTCCGAGTCGACGACCACGCGGGCGTCGAACAGTTCGCTGTGCATGACGACGCCGTTCGCCGTCTTCCCGCCGGGCGTTCCGAACTCCCCTTCCGCGAGGACGACCGTCGGAACCGGTGCGTCGAAGGAGTCGCGTAGGTTCATGCTGTATCGGACGTGGACCGGTGGCCACGAAAGTCTCACACCCTCCTATGTTTGGTCAGTCGACCCGGTAGGCCTCCAGCGCGTCCTCGTCGGGGGTGACGCCGAGCCCCGGCGCGTCGGGGAGCGTGAACGTGTCCCCGTCGGGCGTCCAGCGCGCTCGCTCCTCGACGAGCGTGTCGGCCGCGTGGACGTTGAGGACACCTGTTGGATAGGTGACGGTCGGACAGGCCGCCGCGAAGTGGGCGTTCGCGGCGGTCCCGACCCCGAGTTCGAGCATGCTCCCCATGAAGCAGGGGAGTCCGTGTGCGTCCGCGACGGCGGCGACGTCCCTCGCCCGTGCGAGGCCGCCGGTCTTCGCGAGCTTGACGTTGACGACGTCACAGGCATCCGCCCGGGCGAGGCGAGCGACGTCGCGCGGCCCGAAGCAGGCCTCGTCGGCGAGGATGGGCGGCGCGACGGCCTCCCTGACCCGCCGGAGCCCGGCGACGTCGTCGTAGTCGACGGGCTGCTCGACGAGGACGAGCCCGTCCGCGGCCTCGTCGAGTCGGGGGATGCGCCGTATCGCCTCGGGCACCGACCAGCCCTGGTTGGCGTCGACGCGGATGCGGGCGTCGGGGACGGCCTCGGTGATGGCGGCGACCGCGTCGCGCTCGGCCGCGAAGTCGGGGCCACCCACCTTGAGCTTGAACGCGGTCAGCCCGTCCTCGGCGGCCGCCGCGGCCGCCGCACGGACGTCCTCGGGGGCCTCGATACCGATGGAGTAGTGGAGATCGACCGTCGGCTCCTCCCCCGCGGGCCCGCCGAGCAGGTCGTACACCGGCAGGTCGCGGTGCTTCCCGAGGGCGTCCCAGAGCGCGACGTCGACGCCGCAGAGCGGGAACGGCTCGGCCGAGAGCGCCTCCCAGCAGTCCTCGACGATTCGGTGGACGTGGTCGAGTCGCCGCCCCTCCACGAGGGGGGCGAGGACGTCCTCGACGAGTGCGAGCGCCGCACGCTGGGAGAGACCGTGGGGCCACGACGCGTACGGCGCGACCTCGCCGTGCCCGACGACCCCCGCGTCGGTCCGCACGCGGACGACGACGTGGTCGTAGGTCTCCTGGGTCCCGGTCGACACCGAGAGGCTCGTCTCGTAGGCCGTCTCGACCGGCACCGAGACGGGGACCGCCTCGACGGCCGTGACCCTCGTCGCGTCCCCCATCAGGAGACGACCTCTCCGGGTCGGGCTCCGGTGTGCTCGCCGTCACGGACGACGTGCTCGCCGTCGACGAGGACGTGCTCGATCCCGTCGGGGTAGTTCGCCGGGTCGAGGAAGTCGCCAACCTGCGCGACGGCACCGGGGTCGAAGACGGTCACGTCGGCCTTCGCACCCGTCTTGAGCACCCCACGGTCCTCGAGCCCCATCCGTGCGGCCGGCTGGCCGGTCATCATGTGGACGGCGGTCTCGACGGAGACGACCGCCTCGTCGCGTGCGTAGTGACCGAGCACCCGCGGGAACGTGCCGTAGTTCCGGGGGTGGGGGACGCCCTCGCCCAGAGGACCCTCCTGGCAGAGCGAGGAGCCGTCGCTGCCGACCATCGTCAGCTCGTGGCGCATCACCGTCCGGACGTCGGCCTCGTCCATCCCGAAGTTGACGTGCATCGTGCGGTTCTCGTCCTCGAGGACGATGTCGAGCAGCACGTCGGCCGGGTCGCGCTCCTCCCCCTCGCGGGCGGCGAGTTCGGCGATCGTCTTCCCCTCGGTGTGCTTCAGGTCGGGGTTCTGGACGTTCGTGACGAGGACGCCGTCCCAAGAGCTGTTGCGGTCGGTGGCCAGTTCCTCGCGGAGTCGCTCGCGGACCGACGCGTCGCGGAGCCGGTCGAGCAGGGCGTCGTCGCCGCCGTCGTGGGCCCACGTCGGCAACAGCGCCCCGAGGCTGGTCGAGGAGGCGACGTAGGGGTACTGGTCGCACTGGACGTCGATCCCCTCTCGCTCGCGGGCGAGCTCCATCCGTCGGAGCGTGTAGCGTACCTTCCCCCAGTTGTCCGGCCCGATGGCCTTGTGATGGGAGATCTGCACGGGAACGTCGGCCCGGCGGCCGATCTCGAGCGTCTCCTCGACGCTGTCGATGAGGCCGTCGCTCTCGGAGCGCATGTGGGTCGCGTAGAAGCCGCCGTGGTCGGCGGCGACTCCCGCGAGTTCGACCACCTCGTCGACGTCGGCGAACGACCCCGGGGGGTAGAACAGCCCCGTCGAGAGGCCGACGGCACCGTCGGTCATCGCCTCGGCGACGAGCCCGCACATCTCGTCGAGTTCGTCGGCCGTGGGCGCGCGGTCGTCGTAGCCGACGACGGCCGCACGGACGTTCCCGTGGCCGACGAGCGAGGCGACGTTGAGCGAGACGCCCCCGGCGAGGTGGTCGAGGTACTCCGCCATCGACTCCCAGGCGGTCGCGTCGACCTCGTCGCCGACGCCGTTGGTCTCGAACCAGTTGTCGACTCCGCGGGCGGCCGCACCGTACCGCGGGGCGGCGCTGGTCCCACAGTTCCCGACGACCTCGAGCGTCACGCCCTGTCGGACCTTGCTGTGTGCGTCGCGGTTGGCGGGGAGCGTGAAGTCGGAGTGGGTGTGGATGTCGATGAACCCCGGCGCGATCGCGCGACCCTCGAGAACGATCTCCTCGTCCGCGTCGGCGTCCGGCCCGACGGTCCCGACCGCGGCGATGCGGCCGTCATCGACCGCCAGATCGCCGCGAAACCAGGGGGAGCCGGTCCCGTCGACGATACGGCCGTCCCGGAACAGCACGTCGTATCCCATACGACCCCTTCGGCCGACCCCGTCTAAAGTGGGGGACCTCACAAGGACGGTGTGAGCGGTCGACGACGAGGACGCTGGGCGGCGAGTGAGGTAGGACGACGGGGAGCGCGTCTCGTCGATCGGGACGGGGAGTAGACGGACGAGACGGACAAGACTGACGGGCGGCGGGGCACGATGATGACCGAGGCACCCTACACTGCCGGTGGGACGGATCCGAACTGCAGCTACGCAGAGGCTCACCCGACCGCCCCCTCGCGTCTCGCCCGTCGATCGAAGCCCGGACGTCGCCGGCCGACCGCCCGACGGCGTGACCGGTATCCGGCCCCGTACGTGCACGATATCGTGGAGGAGCGGGTGCTCGGAGGTGCGAGCGTCCGAGATACTTTATCCATCACCGCCCCCGAGTCCTCACCGGATGGACACCCCGACCGAGCGCGTCTTCGACGGCCACAACGATACGCTGTTGCACCTCCACCTCCCGGATCGGGGTCACGGTCGGTCGCTCCTCGAACGGAGCGAGATCGGACACGTCGACCTTCCGCGCGCACGGGACGGGAACTACGCCGGCGGTTTCTTCGCGGTCTTCGTCCCGAACGAGAGCACGTCGGACCTGGAACGGACCGACGACGGGTACCGGGTGCCGCTCGCGTCGGCGGTGCCGACCGCCCGCGCGAAGCGTTTCACCTACGACGTCCTCGCACGGCTCTACTCGGTCGAGGCGGGCTCGAAGGGGGGGTTCAGCGTCGTCCGAACCACGGACGAACTCGAGGGGGCGCTCGACGACGAGAGCGTCGTCGCCGCGATCGCACACCTCGAGGGAGCGGCGGCGATCGAACCCGATCTCTCGAACCTCGATCTCCTCTACGCCGCGGGCGTCCGGTCGATCGGCCCGACGTGGAGCAGACCGAACGCGTTCGGACACGGCGTCCCGTTTCAGTACCCGGGGTCACCCGACACCGGCCCCGGTCTGACCGAGAACGGACGCGACCTGGTCCGTGCCTGCAACGAGAGAGGTATCATTATCGACCTCGCTCACCTGAACGAAGCCGGCTTCTGGGACGTCGCTGAGCAGTCCGATGCGCCGCTCGTGGTCAGCCACGCGGGGGCACACGCACGCTGCCCCTCGACGCGGAACCTGACCGACGCACAGCTCGACGCCGTCGGGGAGACGAACGGCGTCGTCGGCGTCACGTTCGACCTCCCGAACATACGACCGGACGGGGAGAACGACCCCGAGACACCGCTCTCCGTCTACGTCGAGCACGTCGAGCATATCGTCGATCGGATCGGGATCGAACACGTCGCCCTCGGGTCTGACTTCGACGGGTGCCGCGTACCGAACGCGGTCGGGGACGTCACCGGGCTCCCGCGCGTGATGCGAGAGCTCCGGGACAGCGGCTTCGGTCGTGGCGCCCTCCGACGGTTCGCGAGGGGGAACTGGCTCCGCGTGATCGGCGAGACGTGGCGGTGATCCGGGCGGATCGACGCGGTGGCCACCCCTCTCGATCGGGTCACCTGCGGGTACCGGCCGCCCGGAGGGGCGGAGCCGCGTGCGCTTCCCGCACCGAATACCCATCGTTCGTTCGGTTGTGGGCGGAATAAGTCCGTCACGGAGCCCCATCCGCGGGCGGATTTCGTCAGAACGCACACGGCCGTGCCCAACGTTGAATACGTGTGCCGACCGAGGGAAGGCCGTATGAGTCGGGGTCTTCAGGAGATCGATTCGATAACCGTGGTCGGGGGCGGGGATGCCGGACTACTCACCGCACTGGCCCTCGACAGGGAACTCGACGAGACGGATCTCGTCGTCGTCGACGACTTCGACGAGTCCGTCCCGGAGGTCGGCAAGAGTACGCTCTCCTACGTGGCGACCTTCCTGCGTGACTGTCTGGGTATCGACCTGGGACGAGTGCTCGGGGAGGTGAAACTGGCCTGGAAGACGACGGTGTACTTCGAGGACTGGACCGGGCTCGAACCCTTCCACAGCCCGCTGGGCCGGTCGCTACCGATCACGAGCGACGCGGACGGCGCGCCGGGTGCGGAGATCAACAACCTGACCCCGAACCACGAGGACGAGTTCCACGAGTTCTACTACCGCTACCGGCAGCGCGACTTCTCCACGCTGTACGAGCTGGTGGCGGAGACCCCGGGCACGGCCCCGATAGCGATCCATCAAGGCGACGTCTCCACGATAGAACAGCCGCTTCCGAGCGCGTCCTACCACTTCAACTCCCGGAGTTTCAACGAGTTCCTGCGGCGGGTGTACCGCGAGCGCGGCGGCGACCTGATCAACGACCAGATCGTCGGCGTGGAGACCTCCGACGACCGGATCGATCGGCTCGTGGGCGAGAACGACGAGTACTCGGCGGACCTGTACGTCGATGCGTCGGGGTTCCAGCGGGTCCTCATGGGCGAACTCGACAATCCCCTCGTCGAGTTCGACCTCCCGGTGGACTCCGCGGTCGTCGCGACGCCCGACATCCCGCACTCGGAGATCGTCTCCGCGACCGTCGTCACGTCCGGCGACGCCGGATGGTTCTGGCAGATCGACACGGCCGACGAGACGGGCGGGGCGAGGGACCTCGGCTACGTCTACTCCTCGGCGCACCTCTCCGACGAGGCCGCCGAACGGGAGTTCCTCGAGACCCGAGGCGAGGAGATCGACCCCGACGAGCTCCGCCGATACCGGTTCGAGTCCGGCGTCCTGGAGCGCCCGTGGCTCGAGAACTGCGTCGCGATCGGGAACGCGGTGGGGTTCGTCGAGCCGCTCCAGTCGACGGCGTTGACCACCTCGTGTAAACTGGCCGCCCGGCTCGCCCGGATGCTCGGCAAACACGGCCGGATCAACCACGAAGGGATGCGACAGCTCTTCAACGAGTCCGCCCGGGACACGTGGGAGGAGGTGTACGACTTCATCAGCATCTACTACAAGTACAACTCCGGGTCGACGCCGTTCTGGGAGGACGCCCGTTCGATCAATCCCGGGGAGCTGCCGCACTACCGGTCCTACCAGGCGTCGGGGTTCTCCGCGTGGCAGGACCGCTACCGGTTCACCCGGAACGCGACGGACCTGAACGAGTACTACCTCTACTACCACATCTTCCGGAACCTGGGCGTCGAATCGGCGTTCTACGAGCGACTCGACCTCGATCCCGATCCGGAGGTGGCCGACCGGGTCGACGAGTACACCGCCGGGCTCCCGGACGAGATGGACCGGTTCCTCACCTACGAGGAGTTCTACGGGAACCTCCACCCCGGGTTCGACTGAGCTGTCGCGTCGGCGGTCGGGAACGGGGGTCCGCGTCCACGGGCGGGCGCGTGACGCGGACGCGACTATCACCCCGGAACCGGTATCGATAGCTACGTCCTGCTGCCGCGTCGCAGCCACGGCCCGAGAGACGCCGCTCGTCGGTCTCCCGCCGGCCGGTCTACCGCGTTACCTCGGCGTAGGTGTTCCGAGCGATGTAGCTGACGAACGTTCCCAGGAGGAGGAGGATCATCGCCATCATGGTGAACAGGAACCCTTCGCGAAGCCCCGAGAAGTAGAGGGACCGCCGGACGACAGGGTCCGTGTACCAGCCGACGAGTGCGGGGAACGCGTAGCCGGAGAACCCGACGACGTAGGCGATGGCAGCGGCTCCGAAGACGGTCAGCAGCCGCCCGAGCATCGATTCGGCGAAGTAATCGAGGTAGTATCCCAGAACCACCACGCCAGCGAGGGTGTACCTCGGAAGCGGGAGGGACGACACCGGGTAGACGAGCACGTACCCGACCCAGCAGCCGGCGGTGACGCCCACCAGCAGGGTGGCGAGCGCGCTGCCGGTGCGACCGCTCGAGAGCCGACGCACGGGCGACTCCCCGGTCGTGGCGTCGGACACCGTCGCGTCAGTCGGTGGAGCCGGTCCCCGTCTCGGCCCCGGTTCCGGCGGTCTGCTCGGTGATACCCTCCTCCTCCTCGTCGAGACTCACGTGACGGTGAGGTTCCCGCTTGTCCTCCTCCGGGACCTCGTCCGCCTCCCGTAGCTGCCGTTCGAACCGCTCCCGATCCTCGGCCTCGTAGTAGGCGTGACACGCGATGCGGCGTCCCCCCTCCCCGTCGTCGATCGGGAGGAGCGGCGGATCGATGTGGTCACAGATCGCCTCCCGTTCGGGACAGCGCCCCTTGAACCGACAGCCCGAGGGGAGGTTGATGGGATCGGGGATGGAGCCCCGGATCTCGACGTGCTCGCGCTCGCGGAACGGGTCCGGCTCCGGTGCCGCGCCGAGCAGCGCCTTCGCGTACGGGTGGACCGGCTCCTGGATCACCGGCTCGGTCTCCCCGAACTCGATTATCCGACCGAGGTACATGATGCCGATTCGGTCGCACACCTGCCGGAGCAGCGAGAGGTCGTGGCTGATGAACAGGATGGTCAGCCCGAGCTCGTCGTTGAGCCGCTGGAGGAGGTTCAGCACGCCCGCGCGGATGGAGACGTCGAGCATCGACACCGGCTCGTCGGCGAGCAGGAAGTCCGGCTCGAGCACCAGCGCCCGCGCGATGGCGACCCGCTGTTTCTCCCCGCCGGAGAGCTGGTGTGGGTAGCTCTCGAGGTACGCCTCGGGCGGCGTCAGCTCCGACCGCTCCAGCGCCTCGATGACCCGGTCGTACCGCTCCTCGCCCGACCCGATCCCGTGGATCTTCAGGGGTTCGACGACCGTGTCGTAGACGGTCTGTCGGGGGTTGAGGCTCTCGAACGGGTCCTGGAAGATGATCTGGACGTCCCGGCGGAACTCCTGGAGCTCGGAGCCGGTGATCTCCGTCACGTCCTCGCCGCGGAACCGGATCGTCCCCGCGGTGGGATCGAGGAGGCGGATGAGCGTCTTCCCCGTCGTGGTCTTCCCGCAGCCGGACTCCCCGGCCAGTCCGACGATCTCCCCCTCCGAGATCTGCAGATCGATCCCGTCCACCGCGCGGACGTAGCTCTGCTCGCCGAACAGGCTCTCGAGCAGTCCACCTCCGGTGCCGAAGTACTGCTTCAGCCCCTCGCACTCGATGATGTACTCCTCGTCGGCCTCGGTCTCAGTCATCTGCGTCCTCCGCCGTGGCGGCCCTCGTGGTCGCGGCGCCACCCTCGCGTAGCGCCTCCCAGGTGCGCCGGCGCTGGGCGTCGGTCCGCATCGTCTCGACCTTCTCGTGGTGGTAGCACGCCGAGTAGTGGTCCTCGGCGACCTCCTCCAGCGGCGGGTGCTCGGTGTCACACTCCATGGTCGCGAACGGGCAGCGCTCCCTGAACCGACAGCCGTCCGGGAGCGCCGCGATGTCCGGCGGGCTCCCGGGGATGCTGATGAGGTCCGACTGGTCGCCCCGGAGCGTCGGGAACGCGTTCTGGAGTCCCAGCGTGTAGGGGTTGTACGGGTTCGCGAAGATGTCCCGCAGGTCGCCGTACTCCATCAGCTTCCCCGAGTACATCACGCCGAGCCGGTTGCACGTCTCGGCGATGACGCTGATGTCGTGGGAGATGATGATGACCGAGATGCCCAGTTCGTCGCGCAGCTCCTTCAGCCGCTTGAGGATCTGGTCCTGGACGATGACGTCGAGCGCGGTCGTCGGTTCGTCCGCGACGATGAGGTCGGGATCGAGCGCCAGCGACATCGCGATGTACGCCCGCTGTTTCATTCCGCCGGAGAACTGATGGGGGTAGTCGTCCATCCGCGCCGGGTCGAGGCCGACCATCTCGAACAGTTCGGCGGTTCGCTCCCTGGCTTGCTCTTTCGAGACGTCGCGGTGGGCCTGGATCGCCTCGATGATCTGGTTCGAGATCCGGAGGACCGGGTTGAGCGAGTTCATCGCGCCCTGGCTGATGAGCGAGACGTGCTCCCAGCGGAGGGTGTCGAGCTCGCGCTTCTCCAGGTCGGTCAGATCGATACCGCGGAACTCGACCGAGCCGGCGCTCACGTCCCCGTTGCTCGGCAGGAGCCCCAGCATCGCCTGTGCGACGGTACTCTTCCCGCAGCCGGACTCGCCGACCAGGCCGAATATCTCGTTCTCGTTGACGGTGAAGTCGATATGGTCGACCGCCACGAGGTCGCCCGAGCGCGTCCGGTAGGTCACCTCGAGGTCCGTCACGTCGAGCAGCGGTGCATCGTCGTCGAAGTCGAGATCAGCGTTTGCTTGTCTCATTCCTTCTGTTGGAGCTGTGGGTTGACGACCTCCTCGTAGCCACGGCCGACGAGATACGCCCCGGTCACGATGAGCGTGATCGACAGGCCCGGCGGGATGACCCACCACCACGCGACCCCGAACGCCTGGGTGACGAACGCCCGCTGGAGCATCACGCCCCACGAGGGGATGCTCGGGTCGCCGAACCCGAGGAAGGCGATGCTGGCCTGCGCGACGATGGAGTAGCCGACCGCGATCGCGGCGTACAGCGCCGACAGCGGGATGACGTTCGGGAGGATGTGAACGCCCATGATCCGGAAGTCGCTCGCGCCGGCCGCCCGGGCCGCCTCCACGTACGGCCGTTCGCGCAGCGAGAGCACCTCCGAGCGTATCACACGCGCCGTCGAGAGCCAGTACAGCAGCGCGATGCCGAGGATGATGTTCCAGACGCTCGCGCCCAGCACCGTCACCAGCACGATGACGAACGGGATGAACGGGAGCCCGTAGAGGATGTCCACGACCCGCATCACGACCTCGTCGACCCAGCCGCCGTAGTAGCCGGCGACGATACCGAGCGTCGTCCCGATGGCGGCGACCATGAACGCGCCGAGCAGCCCGACGAACACGGCGATTCGCGACCCCAACAGCAGCTGGGAGAGCACGTCGTGGGCGGCCTCGGTCGTCCCGAGGGGGTTCGCGGCCGACGGTGGCTGTAGCTTCGCCCAGCCGCCGTCGGCCATGTAGATGCGTTCGTACGGTTCGTACGGGGCGATGTACGGCGAGATCAGGGCGAGGACGACGTAGAACAGGATGATGAGCAGGCCGGCGACCGCCATCTTCGAGCGCATGAAGATCCGTCCCTGCTCGATGGCGCTCCGCTTCAGGTTCTGGACGAAGCGGCTCCACCCCTGTTTCGTCTCCCGGTCCCGCTGTTTCACCGAGGTCGTGGTCTCTCCGCTCATGTCAGTTCCCTCCTAACCGAACGCGCGGATCCAGGTACGAGTAGGTCAGGTCGGCGAAGAAGTTCATCGTGATGACGATCACCGACAGCAGCATGAACGCGCCCTGGGCGAGCGGGTAATCGCTGCGGAGCGACGCCTGCACCATCTCGCGACCCAGCCCGGGCCAGGAGTACACCTGCTCGATGAGCACCTGTCCACCGACGGCGAAGCCGATGGCGATGGCGAACGCGGTCACGACGGGGAGGATCGCGTTCCGCGCCGCGTGTCTGAACAGGATGCGACGCTCGGTCAGTCCCTTCGCCCGCGCCGTCTTGATGTAGTCCTCCGAGAGCACCTCGAGCAGGTTGTTGCGCATGAGTAGCAGGGGGAGTCCGGTGTAGAACGTACAGAGCGTGAACACGGGCAGCACCAGGTGGTAGAGGAAATCGACGCTCAGGAACTTCTCCGCGTTCGTCGTGTAGCTCGCCTGCATGCCCCGCATCCCGCCGAGCGGGAAGATGTTGAGCTGGAACGCGAACAGATAGAGGACGATCATCCCGGTCCAGAACACCGGGGTCGAGCGGATCAGGAGTACGACGAGCATCCCGGCCCGCTCCTTCGTCGTCCCCCGCAGCCACCCCAGCTGTGCGCCGAGGAAGGTGCCGACCGAGTAGGAGATGACCAGCGCCGTCAGCATCAGGCTCATCGTGTTCAGGAACCGATCGGCGATGAGCGAGTACACCGACTGCCCGTAGTAGAACGACTGTCCGAAGTCCAGGTGGAAGACGTTCCACATGTAGAACACGTACTGCTTCCAGAGGGGCTCGTTCAGGCCGTACTGTTCGATGACCGCCTGCCTCGCCGCCTCGTTCATCCGGGGACTCACGATGGCCGACATCGGCCCACCCGGTACCTGCCTGAAGAGGAAGAACAGGATAGTAATGACGGTGAGTAGTGATGCGAACATCATCAGCAGACGCCGGAGAACGTATCGTTTGTTTACCATTTTTGACTGGTGTTATCGTTCGTGTACCATGTTTTGGCGGGGTCCTGAGGTCGCGTGAGGGAGTGTGCTGGACGCCGTTACTTTCCGGTCTTGCCTTCCGGGTAGTAGATGTTCCCGTCGGGGTCCCAGACGTAGCCGGCGTCTTTCAGGATCTCGATGGCCGTACCGGTCCCCTCGAAGACCGGCGTCTCCGGGTTGTGCCAGAACTGCATCGACTTGTTGATCGGCGATATCGCCCGCTCCCCGAACCCGTCGTACAGCTCCTCGATGATGACCGGCTGGAGCCCGTAGATTATGGCGTTCGAGGCCTGCCGCATCGCCACGTCGTCGTAGGGCGGCCGCTGGCAGTTGACCCAGGTCGCCTGCCGACCGTCACCGAGCGACTCGACGTGGGTCAGGTGGTCCTGGTTGGCACAGGTGTCCTGGAGCCGCTGGAGGTCGCCGAACCAGTAGTCGAGCTGGTCGTAGTCGCCGCCGATCAGCGCCTCGCGCTCGGCGTCCCGGGTCGACAGCGGCCGCTGGATCCGCGTGTCGATGTTCGGGGCCGCGAACGGGTGGTCCTTGTGCGCCGGCATCTCGAACCGCGACCCCTGATCCCAGGTGCCCCACTGGAAGGGGCCGGAGCCGACGATCGGGTTGTCGTTGCTGATGTTGATCTGCCACGGGTTCACGTCGCTGCCCGCGTCCTCTATCATCTGGGTCCAGTAGTGCTCCGGGAGGATCGGCGTGGCGCCGGCCGTGACGAGGATGAAGGGGACGTACGGCCGTTGCAGGTTGAACGTCACCTCGAGGTCCCCGTTCGTCTCGACGCTGTCGACCACGTTGACGACGTTGTTGAGGTACACCGGCGGCTCCGTCTCCATGATCAGGTCGAAGGTGAACTTCACGTCGCTCGCGGTGACGGGCTCGCCGTCGTGGAACACCATGTCCTCCTCCAGCCCGAACGTGACCGTCGTGTCGTCCTCCCAGTTCCACTCCGTCGCCGCCCACGGCATGGCCTCGAGGTTCGGGTCCAGGCGGACCAGGAAGTCGTGCATGAACCGCGTCGGCACCCAGTTCCGGCTCGGACCCACCCCGTTGCTGTGGAGCGGGTTGAGCTGGTCGGAGGGGTCCCAGTTGTTCGTGACGATGGTGCGACCCTCGTCGTTCAGCGGCTCGACCTGCGTGTAGTGGAAGATGTTGCGGATCCCGGTGACCGCGTTCACTATCGAGTCCTCCGCGAACCGCTCGGTGTTGATGGCGAACGTGTTCAGGTTGTACAGGTACTGGCTCTCTGGCCGCTGTTCGCCGACGATCTGCTGGGCCTCGAAGATGAGCTCCTTGCGCGCCTCGCGGTCCTGCTCCACCCGCTGTTGCTCGGCGATCTCGTTCATCCGGTCGTTCGTGAACCCTCCGTAGTTGACCGACCCCTCCTCGTGGAACCGCTGGTAGATGACGCTGTCGGGCTCGCCGTTGTTCGCGGTCCAGTTGTACGTGACCAGGTCGAAGTCGCCAGCGTTCTCGCGCTCGGTGACCACGGTGAACTCGATCGGCTCGGTCTGCTGGGGGATCCCGAGCTCCTCGCGGTGTCGCTCGTCGACCAGCCGGTTGGCCTGGTAGCGGGCGGCGTAGTACCGCTCCGTGTTGCTCAGGTGGACGACGTCACTCATCATGCGCTCCTGGGGGAGGCCCTCCTCGACGACCTTCTCGCCCGTGTCGGGCGTGCTGCCCCCGTCGCCGCCGTCGCTGCCGCCGTCACCGCCGTCACCGCCGCCATCGCCGCCGTCGCCGCCGTCGCCGCCATCGCCCCCTGTCCCCGAGCAGCCCGCGATGCTAACACTCCCCACTGTCGCTCCCAATACGCCCATCTTCCGCAGGAATTCGCGCCTGTCGTCGTTTGACATACGACGTGGATCTCAGGACATGAGCATATAAAACTAACGAGCAGGGTGGTACTTGCGGTGGAAAATCCATGTACGACGGCCGGGTGGCTGTCGGATCGACCAAATTTTTTCGACGTGAATCGGCGCGCTGTCCTGCGGTTCGCCCGTCGTAGCTGGGGCTCGAAATAAACCGGTCTGACGAACCGGGAGGCTCGAGGAGGGTTCGCGAACCGGCGCACACGAATATGTATTTTCGACGCGATATCGGCCGATCGGCACCGTCGACACCGGGGCTATCCGTCGTTGATCTGACCGGGTCGCCCGAGCGGAACCCCCGTCCGAGAGGTGTCCGCTCCGGACCGAAGTGCCCCGTCAGGTCCCCGGAGCCAGCGACTGCGAACGACGACCGGCTCGACCGGTCCGGTCACACCGGGTGCAGTCCCACGGGACGAACGACGGTGACCCGTCCGTCGGGTCCCCGGCCCCCCGGAACGGTTCAGATGAGATAGGCGTTCAGGATCATCATGTTGCTGTCCAGCCCCTCGACGGCCTCGTTGTGCGACTCGAGCGCCTCGTGTGCGCGTTCGAACGCCGGATCGGGATCCGCCGACACCGCGCCCGGCCCCTCGCGTTCGAACGCGTCGAGGTTCTGCTCGACGGCGTCGAGTGCCTCGTCCATCGCCCCGGCGAACTCCCGGAGGCGGTCGTTGTGCTTCCCGAGCTTCTCCAGCGTCGCATCGCGATGGCGCACCGCCTGGTCGACCGTCAGGAACTCCGTCTCGTCGACCAGTTCCTCGATGTTCGACGCCTCCCGGTCGAGTTCGGTCCGGAGCTCCGCGAGGGCGTCGCGCTCGTCCTCGAGCGCCGTCCGCGTCTCGTCGAAGGTGTCGAGTTCGCCGGCTTCGTAGGCCTCGAACTCCCGGAGGAAAGTATCACGACGGTGCTCGTCACGGTCCCCGACCTCCTCGGCCGCCTCGATGATGTCTTCGAGTCCCATGACGGCGCTTCACCGAGGCCGGCCATGAACCTTGGCCACGGTAGCGCCGCCCGGCCCGCTGGATCCCCCCGGCCGATAGTAGCATCGAGTGACCGGTCGCGTCCGCGCGGCCGGTCCCGGGATCGAGAGCCCGTCCGTTGCCGACGCGGCGGCGGCGACACCGTCGCCCCCGGTGGGAAGGTTTTAGCCGTTCAGTCACCAGGACCGAACCGTGCTCTTCGGACGCAGCGATCCGCGGGACGCCGGTCGGGACCGCCAATGGCCGCGTGCTCCCCCGAGCGTCGGCCCCGTCCCGGTCCCGGACGCGGCGGTTGGCCGCCTCGATCGAACGGCGGTGGGCCCGGCCTCGTCCGCTGGCGAACGCGGGTGCGGGACGCACGACCCCGCGTTCGTCGACCGAGACGAGCCGCTAGCCGGGGTCCGGGGGCGGACCGATGCCGGTGGGACGGGCGGCGTGGATCGGAGTGTCGGGCCATGACCGTCCCCCGAAGACTCGTCGTCGTTTCGCTCGTGGGGCTCGCGCTGGTGTCGGTCGGCGTGATCGCCGAAGCCGAGCGCAACTACGCGACCGTCACGGCCCTCGACCGGTCGACGGCGTCGGTCGTCGACGCGAGCCTCGAGGAAGGGGTCGTGGTCGGGATCCGGGTCCACAACTCGATGAACCGGCCGATTCGGGTCGATTACGTCACGGTCTCGCTGTCGAGCGACGACGCGGGCGGGCTGGCGAGCACGCCGTACAACGAACACCGGAAGCTCCCGCCCGGGGACGGGCGGATCTCGGGGATGGTACCGCTCCGGCAGGTGGACGGCGAACTCGCAGAGGGTGATCGGGTCACGGTTGACGGCACCGTGGCCGTCCGCGTCTACAACGCCTACGAGTTCGAGATCCCCATCGAGCCCTCGGAGGTGACGCTGTGAGCGATCGCGAGGAGGCACGGGACCGCGAGGAGGCACGGGACCGCGAGGAGGCACGGGACCGCGAGGAGGCACGGGACCGCGAGGAGGCACGGGACCGCGAGGAGTACGCCGGCTGGACCCGGCCGGGCGCGGACGGAGCCCCGGCCGGCAGCGACGAGCAGCCGCCGGAGGATCGCGACGACGAGGACTGGGTCGAGCCGTCGACGGTCCGGGAGCCGTTACTGCGGGACCGTCTCCGAGAACGGTTCGGGGTGAGCCCCCGCCGGTGGTACGTCATCGAGTCGTTCCTCCTGGCCGCGCCGTACGTGGTCTTCGTCGCCCTCTACATCGCGTTCGACCTCCCCGAGGTACCCTTCCTGGTCGTCACGCTCCTCTACTCGCTCGTCGCGATATACGTGGGCATCCTCCCGTAAACACGCCTCCGACGACCGGTTCCGGGACGTCCGCCGACGATCCTCCGCGAACCGGCGGTGCCACCAGCCCGTCGATGTGCCGTGTCCGCTTGCCCCGGTCTCCCGATCACTCCGATCGTACGAACCGAGGGACGGCTCCCGACGTCACGAACGGAGTCGTTCCGGGTGAGCCGTAGTTTTATTAAACCTCTCCCGGAGGGGGCGGTGTGAGCAAAAGTACGATATTCGATCGGATCGACGAGGAAGAGTCACGATTGACGGAAATCGCCGACCATCTCTGGAACAACCCCGAACTCGGTCTCCACGAGGAGGAGTCGGCAGCACGACTCGTCGAGGCCCTCGCCGCGGAGGGGTTCGACGTCGAGCGGGGCGTCGGCGGGATGCCGACGGCGTTCGTCGCCACCTACGGGAGCGGGGAGCCGAAAATCGGTATCCTCGGCGAGTACGACGCGCTCCCCGGGCTGTCCCAGAACGTGTCGGCCGAGAAGGACCCGATCGAGGAGGGCGGGCCGGGGCACGGCTGCGGACACAACCTGTTCGGGACGGCGGGCGTCGGTGCGGTCATCGCCCTGAGCGACGCGATCGACGAGGGGGAGATCGAGGGGACAGTCGTCTTCTACGGCTGTCCGGCCGAGGAGACGCTCGTCGGCAAGACATACATGGCCCGTGCGGGCGTCTTCGACGATCTGGACGCCGCGTTGACGTGGCACCCCGGCACCCTCAGTTCGCCCCGGATGGGTTCGTCGAACGCCCTCAACTCGCTCATGTTCACGTTCGAGGGCGTCTCGGCGCACGCCGCCGGCGCACCGGAGTCCGGCCGGAGCGCGCTGGATGGCGTCGAACTGCTGAACACCGGGGTCGAGTACATGCGCGAGCACATCACCGACGACGCTCGCATACACTACGCCATCACGAACGGCGGCCAGGCCCCGAACGTCGTCCCGAGCGAGGCGACGGTCTGGTACTTCGTGCGAGCGCCCGAGCGGGAGGAGGTCGAACGCAACACCGAGTGGCTCCGGGACATCGCCGGGGCCGCCGCCACGATGTCACAGACGGACGTCTCCGAACGGTTCCTCACCGGCTGCTACGACTACCGCGCCAACGAGGTCGTCACGGACGTCATCTGGGAGAACATGCGGGAGATCGGCCCCATCGACTACGACGAGGCGGATCACGACTTCGCCGCGGACCTGAAGGCGACGGTGCCCGACGACCGGATCGACGCACAGCTCTCGGACGTCCCGGACGAGCTGTACGAGGAGGTCCGCGAGGAGTCGCTCTATCCCGAGCCGATCGAGGCCTTCGACGCCGACCAGCAGAGCCACGGTTCGACGGAGGTCGGGGACGTGAGCTGGATCACCCCGACGGGCCAGTTCCGCGGTGCGACGTGGCCGGTCGGGGCACCCGGACACTCCTGGCAGGTCGTCGCCGCGAACGGGGACTTCGGGCGGAAGGGCATCACCTTCGCCGCGAAGGTCCTCGCGGGGGCGACCTACGACCTGCTGACCGACCCGGAACGGCTCCGGGCCGCGCGGGCGGAGTTCGACGACGAGATCGGGCCCGACGCGTACGAGACGCCGCTCCCACCGGAGGCCGAACCGCCCGCCGACGTGACCGCGATGAGCGACGACTGATCCAGTACGGGGGCGCTGACTCGATGCGGCGTCGATGAACCGGCGACCTCGTCTATCGTCCCGGTCGGCCGCTTCGTCGGCTCGATCCGGCGCACCGGCGGGAAGCGATCCGGGGCCCTTCTCGGCTCGATGCCGTCGCGGAGGAGGCCTCGGTCGGCACGCGCGGCACACCGAACGAGCGAACGCCATCGGTATCGACCGGCGAGGTCTCGGATCTGTGCCCGTTCCTCCGCGCCGCTCGTGGTGACGGTACCGTTCGCGAGTCCGCACAGCCCCCTCGTTCCGGCGGACGGAGGGTGTTCCATTACGTCCCCGGGACGGGACCTCGACCGAGCGACGGCGGAGGGGGTGCTACCAGTCGGGGTAGTCGTCGTCGTCCATCTCGTCGATGGGGAACTGCGGTCGGGGGATCCGGGTGTAGTCGAACTTCCGCGGGTCCATCGCCACCAGGCCGGGGCTGTTGATGGGGATGTTCGTCGAGCACATCGGCTCGTAGTCGGCGCGGTAGTGGTTCGTCGACTTGACCACCAGCACGTCGAGCCGCTCGGGCTGGACGCCCATGTGTCTCCAGATCTCGGCGTCGAGGGGCTGCATCCGGTTCTCGGTGACCAGGACGGTCACGCCGTCCTCGTGGCCGCAGTTCACCTGGACCGCCCGCCCGAGGTGGTTCTCGGAGCCGGTCCCCATCGGACCGGTGTTGACGAACTCCCCGTCGGTGATGGTCTTCACGTAGAGCTCGAGGTCCTCGATGGGGTCGCCGTGGAGGTCGTCGGTCTTGCCCCCGAGGTCGACGGTGACGCGCTCGCCGACGCCGGCCTCGACGCACTGTTCGACGACCTCGGGGTCGCGAACGATGGCGAAGCCGGCGTTCGTGAGGCCCTGGTCGAGCATCTCGCGGAGGACCGTCGTGCCGTCGGTCGCGCCGCCGCCACCGGGGTTGTCGCCGACGTCGGCCATCAGGACGAAGCCGTCGTCCTCGTCGAGGTCGGCGGCGAGGCGTTTGGCCTCCGCGACGGCCTCCGCCGGCTCGGGGTAGTCCCCGACGAAGTCCTCGCGGCGGTCCCAGACGTGCTCGGAGAGTTCGCGGGCGATATCCCTCGCCGTCTCCTCGTCGCCGTCGGCGACGACCGGTATCGACCAGCCCATGCTGGGGATGTCCGACTGGTGGAAGGCGGGAAAGACGTTCACCTTCACGACGTCGTCGCGACCCTCGTACTCGCGGGCCTTCGCCATCACCTCGGCCATCGGTCCCTCGCGGGTGTTCTGCTTGGGACCCATCGCCAGCACCGGCGGTCGCTCGATGTGCATCACCGGGTCGATCTCCCCGCGCATCGTCCGGACGAGCGTGCGCATCCCGTTGCGACCGGTGTCGCCGGTGTCGACGTGGGGGTAGGACTCGTAGGCGACGAGCGCGTCGGCCTCTTCGACCATCTCGTCGGTGATGTTGCCGTGGAGGTCGAGCGTCACCGAGATGGGGACGTCCTCGCCGACGATCTCGCGGGCACGGGCGATGAGCGGCCCCTCGCCGTCGTCCATCCCCTCGGGGACCATCGCGCCGTGGAGACAGAGCATCACGCCGTCGAGGTCGGCGGCGTGCTCCTCGAGCGGGTCGAGGATCTGCTCGGTGTAGAACTCGTAGGCGTCGGCCGCGACGACGCCGCTGGGCGTCGCCGACGCCGCGACGGTGAACTGGAGGTCGACCCCCTCGTCCTCGGCGACGTCGATGACGCCGCCGATCTGCGTGTTCGTCCCCCGGAGCTTCTCCGGGATCTCCTCGCCGAAGTACTCCTCTCGTTCCTGGAAGAGCGGTCGGCCGGTCGTCCCCTTCGCGAAGGTGTTCGTCTCGTGGGAGAAGCCGCCCACGAGGACAGTCTCGTCTGCCATGGGCGCGCTACCCGAGGCCCATCAATAAATGCGCCCCCGTCCATGTTCAGCGGTGGCCGACGGCGGGTCACGCGGTCGAGCGGCTGGGTCGTCGGAGCCGTGGCTGGGTCGTCGGAGCCGTGGCTGGGTCGTCGGAGCCGTGGGCCCGCTCACTTCGTGACGGCTCGACCGGGCAGATCACCGGTCGTCTCGCCGTCCCGGACGGCGAACTCGCCGTTGACGACGACGTGGTCGATACCCCGCGGGTGGCGTCTGGGGTTCTCGAACGTCGCCCGGCTCTCGACGATCTCCGGCTGGAAGACGACGAGGTCGGCGTCGAGGCCGGGGCGGACGATGCCCTTCTCGTCGAGCCCCATCGCCCGTGCGGGCAGCGACGTCATCTTCCGGACCGCCTCCTCGATCGTGAGGAGGTTCTCCTCGCGGACGTACGTCCCGAGTATCCGTGGGAACGTGCCGTACACCCGCGGGTGGGGTTTGCCGCCGAACAGCCCGTCCGACCCGATGCAGACGCGCTCGTAGGAGAGGATGTCACGCACGTCGCCCTCGTCGAGCAGGTGGAGCGTCATACTCACCCCGAGCTCCTCCTCGACGAGGAGGTCACAGGCGGCGTCGATGGGACCGGTGGCGCGCTCCGCGGCGATCTCCGCGACGCTCATCCCCTCGTAGGCCTCGTTCTCCTCGCTCGGGATGTTGGCGATGACGACGTTCTCCCATCCGGCGAGCGCGCCGATGTTCTCCCAGCCGTCGAGCCGCCACTCCGTGATGTCCTCGCGGAGGCGCTCGCGGGCGTCGTCGTCCTGCAGGTACTCGAGCGTCCCGTCGGGGCCCTCCGCGTGGACCCACGGCGGGAGTATCGCCGAGAGCATCGTGCTCCCGGCCGTGTAGGGGTACTGCTCGGCAGTGAAGTCGACGCCGCGCTCGCGGGCGGCCTCGATGATACCGAACGCCCGCTCGGCCTTCCCGTGCTGCATCGGCCCGCCCATCTTGAAGTGCGAGAGGTGGAGCGGGATCCCCTCCTCCGCGCCGATGTCGACGAACTCGTCGAGGGACGTCCACAACCAGCGCCCCTCGCTGCGGATGTGGGCGACGAACGGTCGCCCGTAGGGTGCGAGTTCGGACGCGAGCGCCTGGACCTCGTCGGTGTCGGCGTAGACACACGGCGTGTAGATGAGGCCGGTCGAGAGGCCGATGGCCCCGTCCTCCAGCGCCTCGACGACGAGGTCGGCCATCTCGGCCAGCTCCGCGTCGTCGGGTGCGCGGCTGTCCATCCCCATGACGTTGAACCGGACCGTCCCGTGGCCGACGAGCATCGCCACGTTCGGGGCGACGCCGCCCTCCTCGACGGCGTCGAGGTACTCGGTCGTCGACCCCCACGTCCACTCCCTGTCCGAGCGGCCCGCGAGGGCACCGAGCTGCGTCTGCCACTCCTCGGCCCCGCCCTCGCGGTGCATCGGGGCCATCGAGAAGCCGTCCTGCCCGAGGACCTCCGTCGTGACGCCCTGTCGGAGCTTCGGCGCGAGCGTCGGGTCCTCGAACAGCTCGATGTCGGAGTGACTGTGCGTGTCGACGAACCCCGGGCAGACGACCGCGTCGTCGACGTCGACCGTCTCCGCCGCGCCGAGCCCGTGGTCGGTCCCGCGGAGGACGTGGGATATCTCGTCGTCGGTGACACCGATCGATCCGCGGAACCACGGTGCGCCCGTGCCGTCGACGATGCGTGCGTTCTCCAGAAGGAGGTCTACAGCCATGGGGGTCGTTCACGAATCAGTGCCAAAAACACATCGCCGGTAATGAGAGGGGGTGGCCGCGCGGCCCCCGTGGACGGACCGGAGCGATGCGGTCACTCGTTCGCCTTCTCGAGCACCGCACGGCGGAGCACCTCGACCCCGTCGACGACGTCCGCCCACTCGGTGAACTCCTCCTCGACGTGGCTGATGCCGTCGACGCTCGGGACGAAGATCATGCTCGTCGGACAGAGCGTGTTCAGGTAGTTCGCGTCGTGTCCGGCCCCGCTGACGATCCGTCGGAAGTCCTCCCCCACGACGGCCTGCGCCGCCCGCTCGACCGTCTCGACGCACTCGTCGGCGAACGGATCGGCGTCGATGCGCATGATCTCCTCGAACTCCCAGGTCACGTCCTCGCGTTCGGCGGCCCACTCGATCTCCTCCCGGATACGCTCGACTGCGGCCTCGACGACGGCGTTGTCGTACGACCGGACGTCGACGGTGAACTCGACGCGTTCGGGGATGACGTTGATGGAGTTCGGGTGGGCGTCGATGGACCCGACGGTGCCGACGAGGTCCTCCCCTTCGGTGCCGGCGATGCGTCTGACCGCCTGGACGACGTCGCTCGTGGCGACCAGCGCGTCGTGGCGCAGGTGCATCGGTGTCGGCCCGGCGTGGTCGGCGCTCCCCTCGAAGGCGGCGTTCATCCACGAGAACCCGTAGACGCCCTCCACGACACCGATGCTCAGGCCTGCCTCGTCGAGGTACGGTCCCTGCTCGACGTGGAGTTCGAAGTAACAGTGCAGGTCGCGTGGTTCACACGGCTGCTCCCCCCGGTACCCGATCCCCTCGAGTTCGTCGCCGAAACGGTTCCCGTCCTTGTCGGTGCGGTCGTAGGCGTACTCGACGTCGAAGACCCCGGCGAAGACGCCGCTCCCGAGCATGTCCGGTTGAAAGCGGACGCCCTCCTCGTTGCTCCACGCGACGACCTCGAGCGGCCGTTCGGTCTCGAGCCCCTCGTCGTTCAGCGACTCGACCACCTCGAGCGCCCCGAGGACGCCGAGGACGCCGTCGTAGCGGCCGCCGTTGTACTGGCTGTCGACGTGCGATCCGAACAGGACGGGCGCGAGCGACTCGTCCGCGCCGGCCCGTCGCCCGAAGAGGTTGCCCATCTCGTCGACGGTCACCTCGAGACCGGCCGCCTCGAACCACTCGACCAGCCGGTCCCGTGCCTCCCTGTTGGCCGCCGAGAGCGAGGGCCGGTTCACGCCGCCACGTTCGGTCGCGCCGATCTCGTTGAAGTCGTCGAACCGCTCTCGAAGCCTCGTCCCGTCGATAGCGTCGCTCATGCGTCGGGGTCGTCGGTGTGGCCTTTCAGTCTGCCGCCTCCCACGTGCGGCAGCGGTCCCGGAACCGGCAGTCGGGTCGCCCGGCCCCTCCGACGGTGTCCGAGAGCGGCTGCCGTCGAGCCCTCGCGACCCGGGACGACTGGCGGTGCGCCGACCGGTGTGCCGTCATACGGTCGTGCGTAGTCTTTTACCGGTGATCGCCGTCCAGTCGGAACGATCGCCGGTAAACCGTTACGCACGACCGTATCAGAGTTCGGTCTCGAGCGCCGTCTCGATGCGCCCGAGGACCCGTTCCCAGACCCGTCGCTTCGAGAAGACGTGGTTCTCGTCGGGGTAGTACTCGTACTCGAAGTCGGCGTCGCTCCCGAGCAGTTCGTCGACCACGACGTCCAGCTGTTCGACGTTGACGTACCGGTCGGCGGTGCCGTGGAAGCTGTAGAGCGGGGCCTCGTACTCGTCCATGTGCGTCACCGGGCTGACCGCCGCCCACGCCTCGGGTGCCTCCCAGCGGGTCCCACCGAGCGTCGTCGGCAGGCTCGACTCCGGTGACGAGTACTTGCTCTCGGTGGCCCACTCCTCGTAGACGCGGCGGTCGGCAACGCCGGCGAGGTTGATGCCGAGGTCGAAGGCGTCCGGCTCGGTTCCGAGGACTCTGAGCGCAGCGAACCCGCCGTAGGAGAGCCCCCAGACGGCGACCGCGTCGGGGTCGACGTGGTCGAGTCCCCTCAGGAACTCCGCGGCGGCGACGACGTCGACGTCGATCTCGGCACCGGGGTCGGCGGCGATGCCCTGCCGGAACGTCTTGCCGTAGCCGATACCACCGCGATAGTTGACCAGCAGGCCGACGTACCCCCGGTGAGCGAGGTACTGGTGGACGGTGTAGGCGAGGCCGTACGCCCGGCCGGGATGCCAGCCGTGGCGCATCTGCCGCATCGGCCCGCCGTGGACCCAGACCACCGCCGGGAGGTCGGTCGCGTCGTCGTCGACGGCGTCGGTGTCGCGCGGGTCGACGACGAACGCGGGGACCTCGATCCCGTCGTCGGTCTCGAGGACGACCCGCTCGGGGGCGACGGGAGCGACCGGCCAGTCCTCGACGCCGGACGTCGTGACGCGGCTCCCCGCGGAGCCGGCATCGGCACCGAACTCGCGGACCCGGATCTCGGGGGAGTGCTCGGTGTCGGCGTGGACGTACGCCAGACGCTCGCCGTCGGGCGAGGGGGCGGGGTGGACGTTCGTCCCGGTCGTCTCCACGACCGGGTGGACCTCACCGGTTCCCAGGTCGAGGCGGTAGATGCCCCGCTGTTCGGGAGCGAGGCGGTTCGAGGAGAACACCAGCGCGTCGTCGCCGAGCCACCGTGGCGTCGAGTCGGCCAGCCCCTTGTCCTCGAACGCACCCTCGGTCACCTGCTCGGCCCCGTCCTCGTCGACGAGGTAGAGGTGGTCCCACCCGTCGAGGGGGAGCGGGACGGCGGCCCGCTCGCCCGAGGGCGAGACCTCGGGTGCGCCACGCGAGACGATCCCGAAATCCGGGTCCTCCTCGCGGACGACGACGGTCTCGGTGCCCCGTCCCGGCTCGACGACGACGAGTTCCCGACGGGTCGCGTGGTCGGCGATGCGGTCGAGGAGGAGTCGGTCACCGGAGAGCCACGTCGGGGACCGACTGGACGCGGCGGTGTCGGTCCGGTAGACCAGCTCCCCCGTCTCCACGTCGACGACGCCGACCTGCTTGGCGTCGCGGTCGACGAAGCGGTACGCCAGGTACGAGTCGTCGTCACTCCAGGCGAACATCCGGTCCTCCGCGAGGTACGGTCCGCGCTCGGGGACGTCGAACGTCCTCGCCACACCCGTCTCCACGTCCAGCGTCCCGGGTCCGCCGTCGCGGTAGCAGGCGATCCGGTCCCCCCCGTTCGACCACGTGTGGTCCGTCTCGGCGACCTCGGCGAGCGGCCGGACGGTCTCGGTCGCCGGGTCGACCAGCACCGTCCGGCCGTCATCAGTGGCCACCAGACAGTCGTGACCGTCGGGCCGCCAGGCGAACTCGCTCACGTGGGCGTCCGTCGGACGGTAGCGCCAGTGCGGGCGGCCGTCGACACCGGCGAACTGTAGCGCCTGTCCGTCGTCCTCGTACACCGCCGCCGCGAGGAACTCCGAGTCGCTCGACCACACCGGCGGACCGGGGTAGTCGAGGTCGAGTACGTCGCCGATGGTGAGAGCAGTCACGAGTCCTCGTCGACGGCCGCTGTTAAAACACCTGTGTCGACGGGTAACACTGCGCTCGTGGAGAAGCGTTTTCACACGCGCCGGACGAGAACGGCCCGTATGGACACCGTCAAACTCGAGGAGCTGACGTGGACGGAGGTCGAGTCGGCGATAGCCGACGGCACGCGAACGGCGATAGTCCCGGTCGGTTCGGTCGAACAGCACGGCCCCCACCTGCCGCTCGGGACGGACACCTACATCGGCGAGGCGGTCGCTGAACGTGTCGCCGAGCGGCTGACCGACGCGCTCGTCGCGCCGTGTATCCGGCCCGGCGTGTCCGGCCACCACATGGAGTTCCCGGGGACCATCTCGGTAGACGCGGACGTACTCATCGACACGCTCGCCGGCTACGCGGCGTCGCTGGAGCGACACGGGTTCGAGTACGCCGTCTTCCTCCCCTCTCACGGCGGCAACTTCGCACCCGTCGAGACGGCGGCACCCGAGATCGCCCGCGAGCGGGAGTCGCTCGACGTCATCACGCTCGCGGACATCCAGCAGTACATGGAGCTGATGAACGAGGGGCTGAAACGGGGTGGCATCGACTACGAGGAGCCGGTCATCCACGCCGGTGCGAACGAGACGAGCATCATGCTCGCCGTCCACGAACACCTCGTCAGGACGGAACGGCGCGACGCTGGACACGAGGGGGCGATCTCCGTGCCGGCGTTGCTGAGCAAGGGGTTCCGGTACTTCACCGAGAGCGGCGTTCTCGGGGACGCACGGGAGTCCAGTCGAGAGGCAGGCGAGGCGATCCTCGAGAACGTGGCCGAGACGTACGCACGGGAGGTCAGCGAGGCGCGGGCGGCCCTAGCGTGAACCGAGGAGCTTCGCCTCCGCCTTCCGGAGGTGCTCGAGGAGCGTGGTCTTCGCGAGGCCGAGTTCGTCCGCCAGCTCGATCGCGGAGACATCGCGCGGCCACGCGTAGTAGCCCTCCCGCTGGGCGAGCTTGAACACCTCGCGCTGGCGCTCGGAGAGCTGATCGCCGGAGGTGTGACAGCTCGTCTGCGTATCGGGGGACTTCATCCCCTCGACGGTTATCTCGGCGCCCATCTCCTCGCGGATGGATTCGAGCCGCCGTCGGATCTCCGTGCGGTCCTGGGTGATGAGGACGGTCCAGTACTCCTCCCCACCGTGGATGCGGATCTCCTCCTCCGGGACGAAGCCCCGCCGGACGAACGCGTCGTAGATGCTGTTGCAGCTCTGGTACTCCACGAGCAGTTCCTCCGTCGTGTTCCCCGCCGTGGAGTTCCCCCGCAACGCCGGGTTGAAGTACTCGTGTACCCGTTCGACGCCGTCGGTCAGCGGTGACCCCTCGATGGCCTCGACGAGCTCGCCGATGTCGTCCCTCGAATCCGCGTACGCGGTGCATCTCGCACTCGTCGTCTCGTCGGTCTGATAGACGCCGTGTGCGACGAGTCCCGCGTCGACCCGCTCGGTCGCCTGCAGCGTCCAGCAGTCCGGATGCCAGATGCGGAGCAGCAGCTGCGAGGCCCTGGACGCGGACTCCGTGCTCGTTTCGTTCAGTGTTGTCATGCTAATGCCCCAGACATTGTGACGCATAGTTGTTGTGGTGTGTGTGAACGTCCCGGAAGAGGGGAAAACGACCCGTATGGTTGAAAAACCCATAATCCAGCCGCAGTTCGGTCCGACGGTTCGACGTGGACCTGAGCACGTGAATCCGAACGCCGTCATCGATACGGTGGTTCTCCGGGCGTCACGGCCAACCGCCCCTCCTCCGGGAACGACGGAGTCGTCGGAGCGTGCACACCATCTCCAGGATGGGCTCGTTCTGTGGCCCGCTCGTGGCCAGCGGCGAGGCTACGGACGATCACGTCGAACGCACCGATACTGTGGTCGTGTTCCTCTCGGAGAACGACGGCCAGGCGTGCGAGGACCTCCACGTCTCGGGGAGGTGCGCCTCGTCTGCTTCGGTGGATGCTCGACCTTCGATACGAGCGAGGAGGTGGGTACACCGTACGACGCGATGCGTCCGCACGACGAGGCGTGTGGTCCGTGGCCGTCGAGCCCGAACGGTCGATCCGATCCCTATCCGATCGTCGCCAGTCCC
>Ga0207797_1000457_pt1 | contig 31567 bp, 29 predicted proteins | sample PRCRCaboRojoPR_6_FD_187275 | JGI IMG/M metagenome (GOLD analysis project Ga0207797, IMG submission 187275) | Marine sediment microbial community from Cabo Rojo, Puerto Rico - PR CR 10% Liquid 1 (SPAdes) | ecosystem: Environmental > Aquatic > Marine > Coastal > Sediment | place: Cabo Rojo, Puerto... | reverse complement strand
CGCTGCGGGGATGACAGGCTTCGACGGGGAAGGCTGATCAGAGGCAGCAAGCCGGGGTGCTCTGGCCCCGTGAACAACGGAGCACAAATTCTAAGTGCCAATGACAACACTTGGATGTTCGCTCCTTCGGCGGCGATGGACACTGCCGTTCCGGTAGTAGCCTAGCTAAGCCGTAGGAGCTGACCGCGAACGCGGTCACGTCCACCCAGGCCCCTCACCAACGAGTCGGGGATGGGCGTCATAAAAGCTGGTGTGCGGCATCCCGACGCCGATGCGGATGCTCAAGGAGGGACTTCGGTCCCTATCGGCTGATTCCAGGTGCAGCGCGGTCGGCAGCGTCTCCCTGGAAGAGAAACATAAGGGCCGACTAAGCTTGTAGACGTCTGTGGTCGAGTTCCGCGGACGCGGGTTCGATTCCCGCCATCTCCACCTAAACGAGACAGGGCTGGCATCTTAGATGCCAGCCCTGTCTTTTTTCTGCCTTTCCGCCGCAGCACCGCCGCTGCCGTTCCTCATTCATAAGAAGCAAAAAAGGAGCACTCATAGGAGTGCCCCTTCAATGACCCGCGCAGGACTCGAACCTGCAACCAAGGGCTTAAGAGGCCCCTGCTCTTCCAATTGAGCTAGCGGGCCAGCGACACGAGGGATTATACCGCGAAGTCGTTCGTTGTCAAGGTATCTGGCAGGGGCAGGGAGGATGTCCGTGGAGGACCAGGACGAAGCTATGAATGGGTCTTATGGAGCCATCTGACTAGTCTCAGTCGCCGGACGGCCGCGGGCGATGACCCATCGTTCCTTCATTCCGACTGCGAACTCGCAGTCTTCTCCGGTGCCAGGCGCGAGGCGAGATCCCGCAGCTGTCCAAAGCTGATCGGCTTCAGCAGGACCAGATCTGCTTCATCCTTCAGCATATCCGCCATTCTTGGATCAGCCGTGGCGATGATCACTCGAGTATCCTCGAACCGGGGATCAGCGCGGATGCCCTTCAGAATCTCCTCGCCCGAGACGTGCGGCAGGTGCAGGTCGAGAATGATGATTCTCGGCTGGGTCGTTTCCAACTCTTTGACTGCTCTCTCGCCGTCCTGGATGATGCCCGTCTCGAAACCTGCTGCCTGAAGGGCCTCGGCGAAGATGATAGCCAGGTCCTCATTGTCCTCGATGATCATCGCGTATCGCTCGTTCATGATTCTCTCCTTTGTTCTCGCTGGAGGGGCAGCACGACGGTGAAAGTGCTTCCGTGCCCCAGCTCGCTCTCCAGTATGATATCACCGTCCATAAGCTCTACAAGTTGCTTCACGATCGAAAGCCCCAGGCCCACGCCCGTGTGTTCTCGAGTCATCGAGTCGTCAACGCGCCGGAAGGGCGTGAAGACGAGCTCCTTGTCCTTCTGTGAGATGCCCGGGCCTGTATCGGACACTGCCATGGCCCAGTGGTTCGAGTAGTCGCTGTTTGCTCGGCCGATGTGTACGTGAATCCCGCCTTCGTCGGTGAACTTGATGGCGTTGTTGGTCAGGTTAACCAGCACCTGATGGAGGCGCTCCCTGTCGCCGTAAACGGGCTGTGGAGTATCCTCGTCAATTTCGACGGTCAGGCTCAGACCCTTCTGCTCAGCCAGCACTCCCATCGTTGATCGCAAGTCCTCGACCAGCACCTCCGGGGAGAAGGGTTCTGGATGAAGAGACAGCTCTCCTGCCTCGATGCGCGCCTGGTCCAGCAGGTCGTTGACGATGTTGAGAAGCCTCTTCGTATTCCTCTGAACGCGCTGAAGCGCATCGTCCTGCTTCTCCGAAAGCGACCCGTAGATGCCGGCCCGGAGCATCTCGGCGAAGCCCTGGATGGCGCCCAACGGCGTGCGCAGCTCGTGGGATACCATCGACACGAATCGGGACTTCAGACGGTCCAGCTCCAACAGACGCTCGTTCGCCCTGGCCAGCTGACGGTTCGCCCGGCGCAGCTCCCGCGTCCGGTCCTCGACGCGCTGGTCGAGCTCCCGGTTGAGGGCCCGCAGATCCTTCAGCGCGTTCTCCAAGCTCCGGGCAGAGAGCCAGGAGACGAGGGCAAAGGCGAAAAACCCCAGCATGGTGGGCAGCGGAGGGACGATGTCGATACTGACGGCCATACGCGCAACGATCAGCGTCGTCACGCCCGCCATAGCGAAGCTAGCCCACGGGAACAGAACCACGCTGGCCATCAGAATGGGGATGGTGAAGAGGAACACTGACCGACCCTCGACGACCTGTCGTGGTTCGTCCGAGAATGCGATGGCAAGCGTCAGAATCAAGAGGAAGAGGGAGCTCGCTATCCGGCCGGACCACTCTCTGTTGATGACGAAGACGATCAGAATACCCACCAGACTGACGACGCCTCCCTGCAGGATAAGACGGAAGAGGGACTGGCTGATGGATTCGAGAGGGCTCGTGGCTAGCAGTCCCGTCACAAGAAGCGTGACGACTATCAAAGAACCGGTACCGACCAGCAGGATGTTCAGCAGCTTCCGTCGACGAGCGTCGTCGGGGTCTGTTGAAGGCACGTCCAGCCATTTGTTGAGAACTCCTGGCTTCACGATAACTCCTCTTCTACTAGCATCAGCGCGCTGAGAACAGCTGACTGCACAACCAGCACGGGAGAGTAGAGGCACTTCCCAATCCAGAGGGGAGGATAAGGCGGATCCTTATGTTCGCTCAGCCATGCTCCCCCCTCTGCGAAGACACGCCGAGCCACGCCGCTCTCTCGGCGGTTCCATTGGCTCAACGCCTGGAGGCAGTAGGCTGTTTCTTCGGCGGTCGACACATCATAGTAGCCCCAGGAGCCGTCCTTCTTCTGGGTTGATAGAATCCAGTTAACCGCAGAACGAGCAGCTTCGTCGTCGTAGTCCATGCAAGCGATGATAGCGTGGGCTGTGGCGTAGTAGGGCGACGCTTGCCATTTGTCGAACCAGAAGGGCCTACCGTTCTTCATCTCCTTCAAGAAATGCAGCACCTTCTGCACGGCGGGGTGACTCAGCCCGAGTCCGGCCTGCCGCAGCGCGCTCAAGACGTGTATGTTGGCGCTCACAGAAGGCGTTGACTCCAGCTCATAGCAGCGGAAGTAGTCGGCTGTCTCATAGCGGAGCACGGCTTCGATGTTGATGTCCCGTCCGAAGTGGCTCAGCACCTCGTATACCACGCTTGTTACATCCGAATCCTTCGGCGCATACTCGGTGGCCCAGGCTGCGCCTTGCCCGGGCTCCCATGCTTCTTCCAGAAAGCCAAGATGAGATTGAGATAACCTCTCCATTTCATCGTCCAGCCCGGCCAGCTTCAGGTTCCACAATACCCAGGCCGGCTCGAACACATTGAAAGGCGCGACGTTCGGAACGGAACCGTCGGCAGCCAAGCGCCTCAGGTACGCCAGCGCCTCTGAATCCCGCGGACGCACATACAAGGAGAAGTAGGCTGTTGCCGAAGGACTGAAACTCACCGAGCCGTTGGATTGCTGAAGGTTTTCGACGTCAAGCAACTGGATTCCGTCGGGGCCCGCCATTTCCGCAGAGAACCCCAGCGTGACGCACCGGTCAATCATCCCGTCGGGCAACACGGCCAGCTTGGCAGATCTCTTCGGGGCGAGATGTTCAATGACCTCTGTCCCTTGATGGTCAACTGCCCCCAGAGCCCGGGCTTCAGCGAGCAGCGTCGGCACGATCATCTCGAAGCCGATGGTCTCCCCAGCAGGGTCGTCGTCGAGTCCGCTCAGCGCTTTCCTTAGAGCCCCTTGCGCCCGCTCCAATCGAGCCCGGTCCCGATGGTCTCCCTGCTTGGCCAGAGCTGTTACCGCCGCCAGAGTAGAAATGGCTCGATCGTGATGGTAGTATGGCCGCGGGGTGCCCCAGGATCCATCCTCCAACTGATGGGTTCTCACCCACTCCAAGGCTTGCTTACCTATCGGTTCCCCTAGCTCCGCCAGTCGAGCGACCCAGGCAGTATCGTAGGCGGTGGGCATCATCCGACCGGGGCCGGCCTCCTGCAGTAGGTTGTAGACATCTCGTCGAAAGTCCATATGTCTCCAGTTGATCTGGGTCCTGTTAGGAAGTTCCTTTCAGGCTCTCGGGTAATTCCACCTGGGGTAACGGGTACCAGAAGTCCCCGCTCTCGTTCCGTCTCCCCACTCCCTGGGTATTCTCCAAGTTCCCCAGATAGAAATCGCGCATCAACGAGCGGCCCTCCGGCCTCAAGTACGAGTAGGCCGTCTCCTCTTCGGGACGAAGATAGATGTGATCATACAGAATAGCTCGTAACTGGCGCGCGCTCATATAGAGGGAAGGCGCGACGGTGAAATAGAGATCCTCCGCGCCGGTTGAAACCAGCGGCATGTCGAATGCGCTGAACTTGTCGAAGCCGATGAAGAAATCGACCGGCGCCACGTGCTCCCCGTAGTACAGCTCGACGAGCGTGCGCTTGTCCGGTACGCGTCCGTGCCGATCATAGAACGCCACCGAAAGCTTGGCTATCGTCTCTGTAGCGTCGTGCGCGAAGACGCCAAAGAAGAGTCGGTGCTGCTGGTGCGAGAGTGTCTCTCCCGTCACGCCATCAAAGATGGTTGAAAGATGGTCTGACGATGCCGTGTCCAGCCATCTGCGGAAGTCTCCGTAGAACCTCACCCGTACATCATAAGCGTCGTAGAACTGGAGGAAGTCAGCACGGGTGCCTAACCCGGCCATCCCGTCGACAGCCATGCGGACATAGTCCTCTCCGCGATCTAGAAGATCGGGGCCAAAGACGGGTGTCAGCAGCGTATCGACCCCGTGGTCGAAAAACAGCTGATACAGTTCAATGTGCCGCTTGCTCACGATCTCAACATACTGTTCTGAGAGACCTTCCTCGCCGCGCGGTTCGTGTTCCAACATGAACCAGCGCCGCGTCCCATTGATGGGAAACACGCACACCTTTGGGCCAGCCTGGCGCACCAGCCGAGCGATCTCTTCCGTCGGCAAGCTCAGAAAGGTTGCTTTGTCCATCACCTACTCCCTACTGCCCAGCGACGGCAGAAAGCGCCCGCTTCTCTGTATATACTCCGCATAGCCGTCGAGCTTCTCGCACAGTAACGCTTCCTCTTGCGCAGCCGCCTGTCTGAAGTCCCAGAAGGCATACAGAGCTAGCAGCAGCGTCGGCAGCGCCGGGTTGATAAAGACGAGACCGACGGCGATCATCATGAAGGACGTGAAGATCGGGTGGCGTACGTAGCGATAAGGTCCTGTGTCGACCAGCTTATGTCCTTCCTGAAAGACGACGTCCTCCACGTAGAACTGCTGAAGGTGAGCGCGAGACCACCAGTGCAGCGTTAGGGCCAGGATGATTGAAGCTGCACCGAGGGCCTGGAGGGCAAGGCCCCATGGCCCACTGATCCGTAGCCCCAGCGATGGTAGCACCACCGGCTGTGCAGTCAAGAGTGCGAGAGCGGCGATCATCAGCGCCGTGTATCCCCAGCTCCGCCCGCTGCCCTCTTCGGATCGGAGCTGATCGTGCCGCTGGATCAGCCAGAAGTCGACAGCGTAGTAGATGGTTCCTGTGGCGAGAATCGCGACTGATTGCGCTGCGCCGGTCAACATATGCTTGCCTCCCACCCCTTCGACGAGCTACTCCACAGGTGCTTGAGAAGCACCACGTAGAAGACTAGAATGACGACCATTACCATCGGAACGTAAATGCTCGGATCGGTTAGGATGTACGGCCCTGGATCCATCACGTCCATGCCGAGCAGGCCGACGCTGAGAAGCTGCCATAAGTCGATCAGCGCGTACGGGATGAAGACAGCGGAGATCAGGCCCTTCCACCACCTCTCTTCTCCGGTCGCCAATAGGTAAGTGAAGAGAGCAATCCCCAGGGACAGCTCCCACACCATGTCCAGCCAGATGAATGCACCGAGATAGAGGAGAAAAGCGAGCTCTATCGCCCGCGACGGCGAATAGAGCCGATCGCCATGGAGCCCCTGCATCAGATACCGCCCGCCTACCACGCCAAGCGGAGCCAGAAGGGCCAGCTTCACCGCCATAGCCAGGGTTGACGCAGCCGACGTGTCACCGAAGAGGTAGATCATGGTCTGCTTCACCGAGTGGTTGTACCCTAGATACGGCGCCTCGGGCCCTCGCCACGGGAACCTCGCTGGGAGGGTCGATAGGAAGCGAACGTAGTCTCCGTACTCGTGCAGCGCGTAGCCGGGGCCTGTCAGGAGCATCGTGGAGCCGATGACCGCGCCGTAAGCGAGGAGGCTCCCACCTATCAGCTTCACGAAGAACCGGCGACGTCCGGTTAGCAGCGGCACGGCGGCCGCAAAGGCCCACTGGGGCTTCGTCTGGAGAATGAGGGAGACCCAGAGAATCGCCCAACCCAGTCGTTCTCGAAGGATGGCGTCGATGAGGAGGGTGCCCAACACCGCGGTGATGATGTAGATGTTCAAGTACCCCAGGTCGCTCCAGAAAGCGGAGAAGACGAGCCACGCAGGCGTAGTGAGCGCCAGCATCCTGCTGGCTCGCGTCAGCTTCTGGTCTTCGAAGATCCGGGCCCAGAGACAATAGAGCGCAACATAGGCCCCTATGTGAAGCAGCGTATGAAGGACGCTGACAAGCGTGGCTGACATGCCTGCCATAGGCACGAAGGCGAGCGCAAAGGCCGGAGGGTATTGGTAGAGGTCCTCGAGACGCGTGATAGGCCCCTGCACGTAGAGACTCTCTCGTTTCATCAGGTTCTCTGCCGCGTCGAGATAAACCTGCAGGTCCACTGGAACCATCGGCTCGCTTTCAGCTCCCGTCCACTCGGGCATGCCGCCCATGATGCCGGAGTTCGGGTAGAGCATCATCGCCAGGTACGCGCCGTGGATGGCCAGGCGCAGCACCACATAGACCAGAGCGAGGATCAGGATGATCCGAAACGCTCTCGAGTCTGCCCAGATTTGGCCCAGCTGTCCCCTCACTCGATTCATGCTATTCCAGAATAGGCGGGTAACCCACGGCTTGGGCGACGGCGGTCGCTGTTACGGTGACCAGTAGAGCGGCCGCCAGAGCTGACGTCAGCGCCTGCGTTTTCAGCTTCCGTATGCCTATGAGCAGGAGCGCGACCGGGATCGCCAGGGCTGCGCTGTAGGCCATCACGTCGAGCCACGGGGATCCCCGGGTCGCCAGCCCTTGCGCCATTCCGAGCGAAAGCCCGGCGATGCCGCCAAGGCCCACATCAACCTTCCAGTTGCTCCACTCAGCTTCGCTGCCGAGGTAGACCACCAAGAGAACCTGAAGCAGGGTCGTTGTGAGTATCGTCACGACGGTGACCTGAAATGGCTTGCTGTAGTCTCCTACCAACGGACGTCCTGAGCCGATCAGAAGCGAACTGACGACGGATCCGGCCAATGCGAAAGCCATGGAACGGAGTCGTCGCTCTCTCGCCCAGTGCCAGACCGCGGCGACGAAAGGGCCGACCAGCAGGATGGTCTGCACGACGGCCCACAGGATACTACCCTCGTCGATTTGGAAAAATCTCATCTGCTTGTTCCTCGATCTGTCTCAGTCCCTCCCGACAGCAAGACGCGCTACTCGCGGCGCAGGACGCTCACGATTGACGTGCTGGCGGCCTGTCGTCCCGGAATGACGCTCCCCGCCATGCTGATGACCACCGCTAACGGGATCAGCAGCGCAATGTAGAGCAGGTTAGGCGTCACGCGGACCCTTCCAAAGCCGTAGGTCTGCGAAAGGCTGGCCAGCACTGCCTTCGTCAGTGCAAAGCCCAAAGGGATACCTATCAGGGCCGCCATCAGTCCCAGGAACCCGGCTGACGTGTTCACCATAGCAATGACCTGGGGGGGCGTCATACCCAGCGTCTTGAGTATCCCGATGTCCCTCGTCCTCTCCTGCATGGCGAGCAGCGACGTATTGAACACGTTGATCAGCGCTATAACGATCAGGATGGCGGCGAGAGCGAAGATGGCGAACTGTAGATAGACGACGTCATCGGGGATAGCCTGCTGAATAAGGGTAAAGTTCAGGTCCTCGCTGGAGTTCTTCTTTAGGTACTGTTTTAGCTCGGCTGTTCTGCAGTCATCCGTCAGCTTGAGGAAGTAGGTATCGGGTTCGGCCTGCCTCGCCCATCGAGCGGCGGCGGGCAGGCTAACCATCATGACCTCGCCCTCGTTCGTGGGTTCCGGGTACTGTCCCACGATCTTCCATGTGCTTGAACGGTTCGAACGTCCATCGAAGGTCACGGTCAACTCATCCCCTACCTCGAGCCCCAGCCAATTCAGGAGCCCCCTGCCCGCGATGGCTTCGTACGAGGTGGGTTGGAAGAACCGGCCCCTCTGGATCTTGAATGGGAAGGCAGCCAGGTCACCCTCAACGGCCCTAACTTGAAACGATTCGCCCTCCTCAGATTCTGCCTTGAGCAAAGCTTCGCTGTAGAAGGCCTCGACACCCTGCGCCTTGCTCAGGAGATGCTGCGTCTTTCCGTCGCTGGCTCGATAGCGGGTCACCATCGCGTCGTGGACGAGACCCATGAGGGCGGGCTGGGTTCTGTACGTGTCCAGGGTGTTATTCAACACGAGCCCAAACACGATACCGACGACTCCCAGTGTCAGGTTGAACCCCGTCATCACCGACCTCAACGGCCTGGTGGTGAGGTCGTTTAGACCGATGCCGAGGACGATCGGAAGGCCCAGGCGCGTCGCCAGATCGACGCCCCAAGAGGGTTGCTCCCGGGGGGCTTCGGGTCCCACGGCGATCGATTTGATGATGTTCGCCTGGGCTCCTCGGTAGGCGGCTCCTAAGGTGGCTGCAACGACCACCCCAGGGACGATAGCCAGCACGAGGCCGATGAGCGAGACGTCCAGGGGTGGGTGGAAGGTGGTGTTCAGCGAGACGGCTACACTCTTCAGCGGCAGTGGCGAGAGGCCAATCCCTGCGGCCAGTCCTATGGGACTACCGACCAGGGCCAGGATCAAGTACTCGGTCAAATAGAGGCCCACGATCTGCCTTCTGGTAAATCCCAGGGCCTTGAGAATACCGATCTGCTTGAACTGAGAGAGCACGATGGACCCGATACTGCTAGCTACCACCAACACGGTCGCCAGTATGGCGAAGAGCCCAAAAGCCCCCAAGAAGACGAAGTTGATCTTCGCCCCAAATACGGCCGACTCCTTGACGTCGCGCCAGTCCGTGTAGCTGTCGATGACGTCCCCGTGGAGTGTGGACTCAATTCGCTCCACAACGCGGTCCACCGATGCCGGGTTCGCCAGGCGCAACCCCATCGTCCATCCCCATCGTGACTCATCCGGATAGAGCTCCCGAAGCGTCTCCTCGCTCACGTAGACGTACGGCGGCTGGTCGCTCCGATAGGTGTCCCACGTGGGATTGTAGGCCAGCCCGATCACCGGGAGCTCAGTCTCCTTGCCATCTGAGCGCGTCACGCCCAGCGATTCACCGACGGAGAGCTTGTAGAGATCGTCCAGGTCGGTGCTGGCCAGCAGCTCGGTCTGGCGCGGCGAAAGATAGCGGCCTTCTCGAACCAGCAGTTGGTTCACGGCCGGCATCTCGGCTGGAAGGGCGCGCAGACTGATGGGCACGCGATTGTCGCGGAGGTTGGCGCGCGTCGTGACGTAGTGTCGGAGACCGGTGCTCTGGACGACGTCCGGCAGGGATTCGATGAGCTCTATGTCGCGTCGCTCAGTGAGCGTTCGATCGAAGTAGAGCCAGACGTGGGCGCCGTTGAGATCCCGAAAGGCCCTGTCATACGGCTCGCTGAGGTTCATCAGCGTGGCGAGAGCCAGGGTGAGCAGCGTGGAAGACGTGGCGACCGTGACGATGATCAGTAGTGAGATCATCGGTCGGCTCAAGATGTCGGCCCTTGCCTTCTTCAGAATGGCACTCATCGTTTCGCTGGGATCGGTCTCGTGCGCGTCATCTCTCTGGCGTACAGCCTCCTCGGCCGCAGAGACTCCGCACGGTCTCTGGTCTACTTCAACTCCGCCAGTCGTTGGGCGATCTGCCTTGCTTCGGCCCCCACGAGCTGGCTTACGATATCGCCGTCGTGCAGGAACAAGACCCGCTCCCCTCGGGCTGCAGCCCGAGGATCGTGAGTCACCATCAGTATGGTCTGACCTTGCTCGTGGCATTCATCGAGGATGTTCAATACGGTATGACTGCTTGCGCTGTCCAGGTTCCCCGTGGGCTCGTCGACCAGGAGCAAAGCGGGATGGTTGATCAGCGCTCGGGCGATGGCTACGCGCTGCTGCTGCCCACCGGACAGCTCCCAGGGATGCTTGTTCGCTTGATCGGCGATTCCCAGGCGAGCCAGGAGCTCGGTGGAGCGCTCCTGAAGCGCCTGCTTGTGCCCGTTCGCCGAACCATTGGCCAACAGAGCTGGCAGTTCTACGTTCGTCTCCACGGTCAGATTGTCGATCAAGTTGAAGAATTGAAAAACGAATCCGATGTTCGTCCGCCTGAACTTGGCCAGTGCCGTCTCGTTCATCCTGTGAAGTGCGTGGTTCTGCACCTTGACGGCGCCGGACGTGACCTGATCCAGCCCACCGACCAGATGGAGAAGGGTGGACTTACCGCTTCCTGAATGACCCATCACCGTCACGTACTCCCCGGTCTCGATATCCAGGGAGACCCCGCGCAGGGCCTCGTAGGTCACCGCGCCGGTCTGATAGACCTTCTGTAGATCGCGAACCTTAACGAGAGGAGCCATCGTCCCGGATGTAGCACGATCTGATGAAGGCCCGCTCAAACCCGCTGATGCGGAGGAACCGTTCCAACCAGGTGTCGGCTGCTGTCTGGAGCATCAACGTGTCGACGCCCTGTTCTATCGCATCCGTCGCCGCCCGAACAGCCAGGCTCGTCGCTGCACCCTTCCGGCGGTGATCACTGACCACTCCGGCGCTCCCCAGGACGCCGAAGCTCTCGTGGAGAAGCAGCGAACAGGTTCCGATCGCTTCGCCCGCAGCGTCCCGGGCCACGTAGTGACGCACGCTCGGCAGTCCAATACTCGGTCTCAGGAGCTGAGCCATGATCGGCGCGAACTCGCTCGGCATGCCGAACGCAGCCAGGAAGACACCCGCGAACAGCTCGGCCTCACCCTCGGAGACCAGATCGACCGTGTAACCCGGGTAGGAGGACGGGATGTCGGCGTTGGGTAGGTCCTCTAACACCATCCAGCTCTCTTCCTCTTCCTGCTTACTGAACCCCTTCCCCAGCAGCCTGTCGGGTAGATCCGAAGGCTTGCAGGCTGGTGAGATGTAGATAGCGATGGGTCGTTCTTGCGCCTGAAAGAATGCCATTACCTCCGCGATGAGTTCGCCCACCCTCTCGACGGACGTGCGGAGCAGGCAGGCGTGATTGCTGTCGTGGCCAGGAAGCGACGCGCTGCTCGTCAGAATGACGTCGTCCCGCAGCACGACCTCCACGCCCGGTGTAACCCGGGCCGAGGGGAGCATCGCTGCGTAGTTTGCTCTCTCTAGTTCAGCTACTCGTTCCGGTGACGTTGTCATCACGCTCTCCCGCGTCCGGTCAGTTGCGTCCCAATGGGTATTTCAGGAAGATCAGAAAAGCGGCGAGCATCATCACACCGCTGAGAGGCCCGATCAGCCGCACGCCGAGAGGCCCTCGTGGATCAAACTGGCTGCGCCCTAAGAGGAGAATCAGGGGCAGGAGGGCTGACGCCGCACCATTGATGGCCTGATCCAACAGGAACCACGTGGCGTAGTACATACCCTCCCGCCGCTGGCCCGTCAGCTTCTCGTCATAATCGGTGATCTCGGCACCGAAGGCAGGCGGCAGCATGCTCACGCCGGACATGGCCACGGCTTGCAGCGTGATCCATACGATGCCCTGCGCCTTCAACGAAAGCGGAAACCAGTCGCCGATGAGCATCAGCCCGGGGAGGATCAGGGCAGAGGCCAGAAGGGAGCCCGAGAAGACTCTGTTCTTGTCCAGTCGGTCGGACAACCATGTCACCACGGGATAGCACGCCAGGGATGCTGCGATGGCCGGCACGTAAAAGGAGAAGGTCTCTCCCTTCGTCAGCTGGCAGATCTCCGTGACCATGAAGGGGACAGTGGACTGTACAAAGGTGGTGACGCTCCAATAGAGGATGCCTGTCGCCGTCATAATCAAGAAGGCCCGATTGCGCAGCATCGCGGCGGCGGCGTCCCTCAATGTTACGCGTTTCCTGCTTTCGGTCTGGCGCCCGGGCCGCTCCCGAAGTACAAGGAGAGGGATATACAGAAGCGGAAGCGCGACGCCGGCGTAGATCAAGGCTGCTTGCCGATAGCCCATGCTCTCAATAAGCGGTCCGGCCGCGCCTCCGCCGATCATGCCCAACAAGAAGAAGCCTGAGGACCACGCCGACATGCGCACGCGATGCTGCTCCGTCAGAGCGAGCTCGGGGAGCAGCGCCATGTAGGGCACCTGATTCAGAGTACACGCGAAATTGTAGAGTAGGAAGATAACGGCCAAGTAGGCCAGGTTCCAAGGGGACGTCTGCTGCAGTGGCGGGCTCCAGAGGAGGAAGAAGAAGAGGGCCATGGGCAGCGCCGACGCGGCCATGAACGGGAGGCGCCTCCCCCATCGACTCCGTGTCTGGTCGGACAAGTGTCCAATGGCCGGAGCGATGAGCGCGTTGATGGCGCGCACGACGAACATCGTGGCACCGTACAGCGCTGCCGGCACCAGGGCTGAGCCTTGTCCTTCCGGAGGAAGGTAGAAGTAGAGCAGCCATCCACCCACGACGGACCAGAGTGTCGTACTGCCCAGGCTGACGAGGGCGTAGAATACGTCTGCGCCGACGGAGGGGCGTTCTTCCCTCGTCTCTCGAGCGTGATCGGCCGTTGACATAGGTGTCCTCTGGTGGCGGTTTCCTTCCCCCGGCGGTTCGCCCGCCAGGAGTACTGAATCCTGCCAGCGATCCGTCGTCACCTCGCGTCTAGAACCCGCTGCTGCTCAAGCCACTTATCTAGGTCGCTCTCGGTGATGCGCCACAGGCGTCCGACTTTGTAGGCCGGCAGCTCGCCCTGCTTGATCCACCGTCGCACCGTGTATACCGAGACTTGCAGGAGGTCGGAGACCTCTTGAGGTGTAAGGAAAGACTGATCCGATAGCTCCATGAGCGCAGTTGACATAGCATAACTCCAGTCACATCGTACGATATCGTGCCGCACTGAGCGACAATAATATAGCACGAAGTGGCAGGGCTTTACATAGGAGGTTCGTACTACTCCCAAATTGGGCCTGGCGCACCCCGAGCACAGCCTCTCGGCTGGGGTTCCCTGGGCAAGAGAGGGGGGCGGTGAGCTCCTTGCTGCAGCCGCCCGGCACAGCGACGAAGCCGTCCTCGGGCATGCCGAGCTGCGAGGACGTCAGACCGCTCTATCCCACGACAGTTGAACGGGATGCAGCTGAGATGTCACGGAGCCACCGCGGAAGCGGGGCCGCCATTCCGCTCACCGGGCCGGTGATGGCTCTACCTACGGCGGTTGTTAGAAGGTGGGCCCTGCCAGCTTCGCGATCTTCTTGCTCGTCTGACGCCAGGTGACCTTGGAGAGTCCCAGCTTCTGGCGGAGATCCTTGGGCTTCATGCCGGCCTTGTAATCCCGGACGGCGCACGTCCAGCGCAGCATCTCGAAGGAGATGCCCTGACCCAACCCGGCCCTCTCAGCGACATCTGAGAGTACGTACTCCAAGTTGCGGGCCGTGCACGGGAAGAGCGCCTCCTCGGGCTCATACTGGGTCCGATACTCGTCTAAAACCGTCGGCCACGAGGTCGGCAGCCGCAACTTGCGTTCCTTGTGCCTCCGCTGAGGATTCGCGTACCGTATCCAGAGGATCGGGTTGGAGTGGTCGCTGAGATCAATGTGGTTCAGGGTGATGGCCATGCATTCGCCCTTCTTGATTCCTGTCTCAAGCAGGAGCGTCACCAGCAGGTGCGGACGCGCGTCGGGATCCTCAGCCTCCCGCAGTGCCTGCGTCACATTCAGCACGCGTCCGACCTGGCTATCGGTCAGGATGTCGGGCAAGGGCGTCGAGACCGGCTCGTGAACCACGGGGGCCGCGGGATCGCGCGCCAGAACCTCAGATTCCGTGAGCCAACCGAAGAAGACCTTCAGCGTGGTGATGCGACGAGCCAGTGATTTGGGGCTGCATGGGACCTCTCGATCGTCGACGAGCCAATTCGTGAAGCGGTTGAGATCGCTGGTGGAGATCTCACCGATGGCGGTCCATGCGCCGATGAAATCGGTGAGGATATTGAGATCCGATTGGAAGGCCTTCCTCGTGTTTTCCGTGAAGCCCTCGAGGTGCATGTAGATGTCGAAGGCGCTTTTAGCTGCACGCAGCGAGGACTCAGCGGTCAAGTCGCCCACGGGATCTGCATCAGCAGGATACTGGTTGTCGACCATAGGACCTCCGTTTCACTTCGTATAGCGCCAACCCGATCCCATTCTACATCCTGGCGCTCCGGTTGTCAAACGGAGGATGCGTTCAACAGCTACTCCTGATGGACGATGAGAATCGGCCGATCTACCGCGAGCATAATCTGCTGCGACAGGTCGCTGGAGAGCAACCCGGCGATGTCTGGCGTCGTATGGGCTCCAATGACGAGCATGTCGAAGTGGCCTTCCTTCGCTTCCGCTATGATCTCCTCCACGACCAGGCCGTGCCGGACCACGGCCTCGGCCTCGACGTCCTCGTCGTTAAGGATTCTCAGCATGTCCTCCACGTGCGCGCCTTCTCGGGCTTCGCTCTCCATCAGTTCTTCAGCTTCTGCCTCCAGATCGACTCCTTTTGCGTTTTCCTCCAGAGCAACTTGGGACATAACGTGGAGGAGGGTGACCGACGCTTCCAGAGCGCGGGCCAACTGGGCTGCGAAGTAGATCGTCTCTCGGCTGGTCGGGCCGGCGGCGGAGCAGGCGAGGATACTGTCAATCGGCTGGCGGCTCGGACCTTTGACTACGAGGATAGAGGTCGCCACGCCGCCCAGCACGCGGCAAGCTCGGGAGCCGGCGAGCAGCCGTTTAATGCCGCGCCGGCCTCTGCTTCCAATCACGATGAGATCATAGTCCGCGGCATCGGCCTGTTGGCGGAGCTCCTCGGCCACCAGGCCGGGACGCCGGTAGACACTGGCCGAGACGCCGGCGGACCGCAGTTCGTTGGCGGCTGCCTCCGCCTCCTCACCAGACGCCTCTTGCCCCTCCGGTTTCCTCGCTATCGCCAGGATGTCGGCCGTGCCCGCCAGAGCCTTCGCGATCTGCGTGCCCAGGCCCAAGGCCTGGGTGCCCACGTCGGATCCGTCACTGTAGAGCAACATCCGGATCTTCTCAGCCATGACTTTCTCTTCCGCTCTCCTCCCAGCGTATGCGTGGTCCGTTACAGGCAGCAGCCCATCACGTCAAGATGAGAGCGATGGGGACCAGGAAGAACGCTCCCAGCAAGATCGCAAGGTTCCTATGACTCTCCATCGTCCACTCCAGGGTATGTGACATCATCCTCCCGTAAGGTTCGTATGCGAACAGGACGATGGGGAGCGATACCACGATGGTGCTTATCATATGCACGAGCACGACGGTGACCGCCGCAGGTGTCCCCAGCAGCATAGCTGCCGCTAATGTGTCGATCATGGTGGAAACGTTCGCGCCCAGGATGTACGGCATGATGTTCTCACGCCGCACGTAACCGCGGGCAGAGAGAGGTACTAGAATCCCGATGGAGACGGAGACCGACAGCGTCAGGAGGGTCACCACCAGACCCAGCAGGAACATAACCGCGGGTCGATAGATCAGCCGTGACGTCCGGTGCAGGCCCGCCCTCTCGAACTGGAGCTGGGGCAGCGCCCTGTCGAAGAGCTGGAAGCTCAGCGTAATCAGCACGCCTCCAGCGATGAACAGAGCCCACCGCGGGAGGATCGCGGTGATGGGACTCATCACTGGGTCGAGAACCGCGTTCACGCCCATGGAGAGATAGTCCAGCCAGGGCCAGTAAACCGTGCTGAACCACCCGCGCCCCAGGATGAATGCTCCCACGGCCAGGGCGGGGAGCTGCACGGAGGCCGTCAGGAGGAGCGACAGAACACCCGTCGACAGCACGGTCCAGCGCTCGTGTCCTCGCACCGCATAGGCGAAGCCCAGCAGCAGGACGATGAGAGACGCGCCGAGCCGGGATCCGGTCACCATCGCATAGGCCTGGAGCTGCGTCAGGGCGTCGACACTCAGGAGGGCCATAGCGATGGCGGCCACCGGCGATCCACTGAGGACGGCGTACGCCATCAGCCATCCGAGTCCCAGGCAGTCGCCGGCGTGCTCGATGTCCAGGTGACCGCGCAGGAGGGGGGTCAGAGCGCCGGCTCCGGCCTTCATCATCTCCAGGGCGAAGATGAAGAGCAGCATGGCCGCCAGCCCGAGGCCGACCTGCCCTGCGGTGCCCAGGACACTCTCCAGTCGCTGCTTCACCTAGGCTATGCCTCGCACTTCTCTGCTCAGCCGGTCGAAGAAGGCGACCATCGCTGCGTGTCGCTCCGCCGCGATTTCACGCCCCGTGGCCGTGAAGAGCCGATCTTTGATGCGGGAGAGCTTGACGACGAACTCGTGGACAGGCGTGTGCGCCTCCGGGTCGTCGCCCTCACACTTCCAGCGGTCCAGATCAACGGAGGTGATGGGCGCCCAGAGTCTCTGTCCGTGGGCCCCGCCGTAGGCAAAAGCTCGCGCAACGCCTATGGCGCCAATGGCATCGAGCTTATCCGCGTCGAAGAGGACCTTCGCCTCCAGACTGGAAGGCGGCGGGTCCGTTCTGAAGCGGTGGGCGGCAATCGCGTGCGTCACCGCTTCCAGCTTCGGCGGGGGCAGCTCGCTCAAGATATCCCGTGCCCGAGCGGCGGCGACGGCGGCGTGATCGGCGCCTACTGTCTCCGCCTCCGCCCGGCCCAGATCGTGAAGGAGAGCGGCTGTCCGTACGATGGAGAGGTCGGCTTCTTCCGCTCGGGCGATCCGCTCGGCCAGCCTCCATACGCGCAGGACGTGGTCGAAGTCGTGGACGGCATCGGCGCCGTCGTACAGAGCCCTGGCTTCGGCTGTCGAGATCACCCAGCTATATGCCTTCCAACTGATCTCGTAGCTCTCGGTTGATGGACAAGAGTTGGTAAGCCTCGTTCACGTCCCTGCTCGTGAGCAGCCCGGCGAACTGCCCTTCCTCAATGACGGGTAGGGCGTCGAGGCCGGACGATTGGAGCTGTTGATGGACGTCGAAGAGGCCGTCATCCGGCTGGAGCGTGGGGAAATCGGTCTTCATCACCTCTCGCACGGGGGTCTCCGGTTTTCGCATCTTCAGAGCTCGGATGATGTCGGTGTGCGTCAGGAGACCGACGATCTCCCCTTGATCGCATACGGGGAAGTCCGCCTGGAAACCCTCGAGCGTGAGGTCGGCGGCGTAGCTCACCGGATCATCGGGAGAGATGGCCTGCACCTTTCGGGAAAACGCCTGCTTGACCTTCATGCCCTCGAGAATGCTGCGGATCCGCGTCATGCGGCCCTCCTGCGCGGCACCCGAATAGACGAAGATCGCGATCAGAATCCAGATCAGATTCCCCGTCAGCAGGCCGCCCAGGCCCAGCAGCCAGGCGAAGCCCTGACCGACACGAACGGCTACGTCTGTGGCTTGTGCCTCGGGCATCATCGTGGCCAGAAGCGAGCGCAGCACGCGCCCCCCATCCATTGGGAAGGCGGGGATGAGATTGAAGGCGGCGAGTCCCAGGTTCGTGAGGATCAGGTAGGGAAGCATATCCTCCCAGCCCAATGCCAAAGGATCCGCTGCGATGTTGCGGAGGCCCTCAAGGATGCCGACGGGCGTGAAGAGGCTCGCGATGATGAGGAAGAAAGCGATGACGACGTTGCTCAGGGGACCCACGATGGCCATGAGGAGCTCCTCGCCCGGACCTTCGGGCATCTCTTCGATCTGAGAGACGCCTCCGAGGGGCAGCAGGACGATGTCCTTCACCGGGTAACCCATCCACGTCGAGGTCAAGCTGTGGGACAGTTCGTGGATCAGCACGCAGACGAAGAGCAGGAGGGTAACCACGACCCCGAAGGCAGCTCCGTTGAGGGAGAAGCCGGCCTGGCCCACGAATCCGAATTGGATTGCGGCCCAGATCAGGATCAGAGGGAACGTGATGTGCACCTTGATGTCGATGCCTTGTATCGTGAAGAGCTTTAAGCTGGTCATGTACAGCCTCCTTGTGAGACTAGGGTAAAAGGGCGGTCTGAGCTGCGGCCTAATCCGTTGTCGGAGCCGAGCAGCGACGCACACGTATACTGTGAGCCCATTCTGGCGGAAGGGACGTTCCTTGGGCATCGGGTTCGATGGATCGCCGATTCTCTCCGACCAAGGTTGCCGGCGACAACGTTAGCTCGCTGCAAGACTGGCATCATCGATGCATCAGACGTCCCGTCTAGGCAAGCCCCTCCCGCGTCTCAGCGACGACGTGGTCGACGACGGCATGGAAGTCTTCCGTCTCCCGATAGACAGCCAACTGGCGATCCGCGCTGGTCCCCTCGCGCAGTATCGTATGAGCGTATTCGATTTCCTGGCGGCTCTTCAAGTCGTCCACCACGTCGTCCACCCACGCCAGGATTTCCTCCACCAGGTCCGGGAAGGGCACTTCCTGCTTCTTCCCGAAGTCAATCAGCCGCCCCTCGGTGCCGTAGCGAAGCGCCCTCCACTTATTCTCGTCGATCAGATGCTTTCGGTAGAAACGCCAAGACTGATTGGCGCGACGGAGCTGGATCAGTTTCGCCACCACAGCTTGCGCCAGCGCGGCCAGGCAGAGCGTCTCCTCCAGCCGCGTGCACATGTCCGGGATGCGAATCTCCAGCGTGGGGAACTTCTCGCTTGGGCGCACGTCCCACCAGATATGGGTAGGTTCGGCGATGCTCCCGGTGGTGAGAAGCGTATCCGCATACCTGCGGTAGCTGGCGAAGGACTCGAACTGCTGAGGGATCCCTGTACGAGGCAGATTCTCGAAGACGACGCTGCGATACGATTTCAACCCCGTGCCGCGTCCGTGCCAGAAAGGGGAGCTGGTCGAGAGGGCGAGCAGATGGGGCAGGAAGTAGCGGAGCTGGTTCATAACGTCGACCAGCAGTTCGTCATCCTCGATGCCGATGTGTATGTGCATGCCAAAGATGAGGAGCTGGCGGCCGACATCCTGGAGGAAGCGGACCAGCTCTGGATACCGTCCGAAGGGAGAGACTTGCTGCTTCGCCCACGAGGAGAACGGATGCGTGCCCGCCGCCGCCACCCAGAGATCCGCCTCATCGGCCATGCTCAGGATTGAACGGCGGATCCGGATCAGCTCCCTGCGGGCCTCCTCGATGTTGTCGCAGATCTGGGTGCCGGCCTCGATCTGGGACTGTAGGAACTCGGGGCGGAGCTGATTGGGAAGCACAGCTTTGCCTTGTTCCAGGAACTGCTGGACGTAGGAGCAAAGCTCTCGCGTCTCCGGATCGATGATCTGGTATTCTTCTTCAATGCCGATGGTCAGCGATGGGTCGATCACGTCTGCCTCCTCACCGCTATTATATCACATCCCTCTCCGTGACAAACTTATGCTTGCTCCTGGGGGAGCAGCATAGTACAATGGCGACACGTCTATGCTGGGAGGTAAGACCATGAGCGAGCCGGAGAAGACAGTCAGGTTGGTCACAGACAGCAGCTGCGATCTGCCGCAGCAGATCCTGGACTGTTTCAGAATTGCCATCATCCCGCTGATGCTCCACTTTGGCACGGACAGTTATGTGGATGGCGAGCTGACGACAGAGGCGTTTTGGAAGCGCGCCGAGGAAGCACCCACCCCGCCGCAGACCTCGCAGCCCTCTGTAGGCGTCTTCGAGCGCACCTTCGAGCGTCTGGTGGAACGAGGGAAGCAGGTGCTCTGCGTTACCTTGACCGGAGAGCATACCGGCACCATCGAGACGGCGCGCTTGGCGGCTCGACGGTTCGGCGATGCGGTTCGGGTCTTCGACTCCCATTCGCTCTCGCTGGGCATGGGCTTCCAGGTGCTGGAAGCTGCTCAGGCCAGCCAGCTGGGCCGCTCTATGGAGGAGCTCCTCGCCTTGCTCGAGGACGTGCGGTCGCGAACTCACGCCCTGGTCCTGCTCGACACGCTGGAGAGCGTGCGGCGCGGCGGGCGTGCTGATGCCTTTATCGCGATGGTCAGCCGCATGTCGCGTTTGCTCAACATCAAGCCGATCATCAACTTCGTGGAGGGACGTGTCCAGCTGATGGGTGTGACACGGTCGTTCCGACGCGGCGTGGACCGTCTCTTGAGCATCGTGGAGGACCTGGGCCCCCTGGATCATCTGGCCGTCATGCACGCGCGGAACGCGGAGGCCGCTGAGAGACTGGCAGACCGCCTCGCGGAGCGAATTGGGTACCCTCGAGAGGAGATCATCGTCGGGGAGACCGGCGCCGTCGTCGCTTCCCACGCCGGTCCGGGGGCTGTCGGCATCTTCGCCGTGTCGAGACGGGAGGTGGAAGGCGCTGAAGGCCGGCTGGCCTAAGTCGGAGCCTCAATGGATTCTTGAGCGGAGCGGAACACGGCGCGCATCGATCTGTCTATGCTGGTGTTGTTACTCACGGCGAGCCCGGAAGCGGCCACTCCGGGCTCGATGCCTGTAAACCTATCGAGGACCGTAGCACGGTGGTTGGTGAATCTATTCTCATGAAGAAACGCTCTTCATTGCTCAATCAGGTCGCAGTGATCACTGGAGCCTCCAGCGGAATAGGGCGGGCGACAGCCCTGGCCCTGGCCCAGGAAGGCGCCCGGGTGGCGCTGGCGGCCCGTACGGCGTCGGCGCTCCACCGGGTCGCTGACGAAGTCCGCGCGCTCGACCGTGATGCGTTGGTCGTCCCCTCCGACGTGACGTCGCGGGACGACGTCGATCATCTCGTGGCGAAGACGCTGGAGCGCTGGGGGCGCCTCGATATCCTGGTGGCGAATGCTGGTGCCTACATCCGTTCACCTGTCGAGAAGCTGACCATCCGTGAGGTGGAACGGTCGATGGCCGTCAATTTCTACGGCGCTCTCTACGCTGTGCTGGCTGTTCAATCGCACCTCGTCGATCGAGGCAGCGGGCATATCGTTCTGGTCTCCTCTATGGACGGCAAGAAAGGACTCCCTCTCGACGCTCCCTACGTGGCAGCCAAGTCTGCGTTGGCCGGCTACGGAGATGTCCTTCGCCAGGAGCTGCGCGAGTGCGGTGTTGACGTCACGACGGTCTTTCCGGGTCGAGTTGATACAGGCTTGATCGAGACCCTGGCTGTTCCCTGGATCTCGGCCAAGATCCCCCCACACGTAGTCGCCCGCGCTATCGTGACAGCCATTCGACGCCGAAAGCCAGAGGTCATCGTTCCTTTCCAGGCGCGGCTTCTCTATCTCGTCAATGCGGCCTCACCGCGCCTGGGTGATTGGCTCGTACGAGTCTTCCGGCTTCAGGGATGGGAGAGAGGGCAATCGGAAGTGTGACAGCAGAGAACAGTCTCTTATTGGAGGGAGACGTATGCGGAATGACGAACAAAGAACAGGCGGCATAAGACCTGTGCACGATTGGCTGCAGGATCTGGACGTCAGCTTCGTCCGGGGGGCGGGATCACGACTGGCGGACGAGGTAGGCGGGGACCTTCTGGCAGCGTTCCAGCAGATGGGCCACCGGGTGCGAGATGTTCCTCAAGAGGACACCGAGGTTATCCTGACGACGGCGCGCTTCGGTGAGCCGCTTGACTGGCGCGAAGCCTTGCTTTTCACCGCGCGCCGTCAATTCGCCTTGGAGGATTCTCCATCCATCTACACCCTGGTTCATGCAACACCTTCTGAGCTTGAGCGTGCCCTCGCCCATCTCCGTTCGGTTCTGACGACGTCTCCGCCGATTCCGGCTGACTACGACTTCCCGGGGCTTGCGGAGGACGCCTACCAGGTTCTGTTCGAGCAAGGCCGGCGCGGCGGCCCCTTGCTAGCGCTGGAGCGCGTGATCCAGAGCCAAGCCAAGTGCATCGACGTCCTCCTCATCGTCGGTGACGAGAGCCCCGAGGAGGCCTATCTCTTCAATCTGGTGGGTGCACACCCTCGTATTTGCGCGGCTGATCCCGAGGCCTTTCATCGAGACGTCGTGACACGTATCGCCACGGCGGAGAGTACGGAGGAAGTGACCGACCACACGTTCGCCGGCGAGCCGATTTCGCAGGCCGTCTGGACGGCCCTGGATACGCCCCAGGCTATGTGCCGGGCCGGCGAGGAGCTTGGACTCCGGGGCTTCTTCACGCAGATGGTGCGCATCGCCGACCTGGTCAACGTACCCGCCGTAGCCGGGGCCGTATCCAGTCAGTACAGCGAAGGCTGCTTCTCCACCTGGGATCCGAAGCTGAGCGGTCTCATCGCCACGGTCACCGGCAGCGCACGCCCGGTCTACAAAGGCGCCGTCACCGATGCTGATCTGGCGGTGATCACGGGCCTGAAGCCGGACGGCAGCGGCGCCCTTGTCCAACCCATCGCCGGACATGTCAACGCCCCTCCCTCGTCCGAGGCTGTCGAGATGCTCGAACTGGACAAGCCTCTCCCTTCGATCCGCCTACCCGCGGCGTGGGGTCACCCGGCCGAGGTTCCCGTGGTGCGCTCCAAGCTGCACGGGCACCGGGGGTGTGTCCGATATGATCCCCAGCGCGTGGAGTACGTGCCGATGGCGCCGGCCTATCAGCACTATCCTGTGACGTGTGCCACGAGCGCGCAGGCCCGCGGCATCGCCGAGGCCTTCTCGCAGGCGGAGGCTCTGCAGGATCCCGACGATTCCCGCCCGGTCGTCTTTACCGTCTTACCGGGGCACGGCATCATCATCGTTGAAAAGTGGGTGGCCGGTGCTGCCCCTTTTCAGACAATCTGGGAGGCCATGGATACGGGCAGCCTGGAGATCGAGAAGCTGGTTCCGCAAGGCCCGGTCGAGTACGTACCCGAGGGGAACGGCATGAACGTGAGGCGAGTTCGATCGTGAGCCGGGATGCCGACCTGCCGCCCGACGGCGGCCGTCATCGCCCTAAGCCGGTGGCGATTCTCCCGCCCCGACCCCGTCACGTCGAAGGTCTCGCCCAGCTCTCCCGTGCTTTCGCCGAAGAATCCTCCTGGGCGTCAACGATCCCTATCGGCCGGATAACGGATCAACGGGAGGCCTTCTCCAGGCTGTTCGGCCAGAAAGTCATCGCGGTCCGGATCGCGGAAACTCCATCGGGATCAGTGGTGGGTTACGTGGGGGTGTACCACCATCCCGAGGTCGACCACGTTTCAATCCTGGTGCGAGCGGACTACCGGCGTACCGGTCTGGGACGTCAGTTGATGGACGAGGTCTTCGACTCACTTCCGGAAGGGCTGGAGATTGAGGCGTGGGTGGGCGCGTTCAATGAGGTGTCCTTGCAGGCCATGTCTGGCCTGGGCTTTGAATCCGACCGGATGATAACCGACAGAGGACGGACCGTGCACATCTTCACCCGGCAGTCCTGAACCAGATGACAGCCGAGACCTACAGACGGGTCTGGTCCGCTGCGGAATCCTGAACGCACGACCTTATCGTTCTCAGTCGAAACCTCAAGGGGTACGTGATAGATGGATTGCAGGATCGTTCTACTCCGTCCAAAGGCTGTCGGCTGTGAGTTGAGCCGGGTACTTACGCGAGGTTAACGAGAATGACAAAACCCTGCCCAAAACCGGCCTGTCGTTGACGCAAGTCACTCCTCGGGCTATACTTACGTCTGGACGCTCAATAGCGGGTGAGCTGTCCCTGTATGTCTGACTGTCTGGAAGAGATCGAGGTGTGACTCATGAGTGAGAAAGTGCTGGTTGTTGAGGACGAGCCCACGCTCATCGAGACGCTGGAGTACAACCTGTCGCACCAGGACTACGAGGTTCTGACGGCGATGGACGGCCAGAGTGCCCTTAACGTGGCCCGGAAGGAGCGGCCTGACCTTATCGTGCTCGATCTTATGCTGCCGGGCATCGATGGCGTTGAGGTCTGCCGCATCCTGCGTCAGGAGATGAACGTGCCCATCTTGATGCTCACCGCCCGGGACGAGGAGGTCGACAAGGTGGTGGGCCTGGAGGTCGGGGCTGACGACTATATGACAAAGCCCTTCAGCATGCGGGAGCTTATCGCACGGATCAAAGCCCTGCTCCGGCGGGAGCGGCTTATCCGGCAGGAGCTTTCGGCCGAAGAGGGCGTCAGGGATGGTCAGACGCTGACCTTCGACGATCTGCGGATCAACATGTCACGTCGCGAGGTCACCCGGGACGGCGAGAACCTCCACCTGAAGCCTCGGGAGTATGAGCTGCTGACTTTCCTGGCACGACACCGCGGCATGGTCCTCTCCCGAGATTTGATCCTGGAGCGGGTGTGGGGCTGGGACTACGACGGTGGGAGCCGTACCGTCGACGTCCACGTTCACTGGCTTCGCGAGAAGATCGAGCCAGATCCTAAGAACCCCGTTCGGATCGTCACGGTTCGAGGGGTAGGGTACCGCTTTGAGGGCTAGCCTGGCTGGAAGCGAACCCCGGCCTGCGAGACACGATAGAGAGACACCTCCTAACGCCTGTTGCCTCTCCGCAAGATCATCTATCAACTCCGATGGCGGGTTCCTCGTGTCATGTCACACAACTAACCTAGACTTCCCGATTGCTCTGAGCCCCGTCTCGGAGCGACTGACCCGAGATCCCTCGACGTCGCTCGGGACAGGCGGGGGCTGGGAGCAGTGGGAAAGCCAAGGTCTGTCTGGTGAAACCACTGCGTAGTCCTAGAGAGACCCATGTTCCGTAGCCTCCGCTGGCGCATTGCTGTTCCTTACCTGATCCTGATCCTGCTGGCCATGGGCGGCATGTCGTTCTACCTCTCAAACGTGGTTCGACAGGCATACCTCGATGAGCTTCAGGAGAAGCTGACGGCCGAGGCTCAGTTGATCGGCGATGCTGTTGAGGCCGTGCCGGTCTGGGATGCGGCAGGGGGCAAGTTCGACGGCCTCGCTCAACACTACGCCGATCTCCTCGATGCTCGCGTCACGTTCATCGACGCTCAGGGCAGGGTGCTGGGAGATTCCCATGCCAACTGGTTCCAGATGGATAACCACTTGAACCGTCCCGAGGTACAGGAGGCGCTGGAAGGGGAGCAGGGGATCACGACGCGGCTGAGTCGAACGATGGGATACGAGATGATGTACGCCGCGGTTTCCGTCGGATCTGAAGATGACGTCGATGGGTTTGCCCGTGTTGCCCTCCCCCTCAGTCAGGTCGAGGCGCAGGTGGCTCGTCTCCGCCGCGTCATTCTTGTCGTCGCCTTCTTGGTTGTTCTCGGCGCCGCTGTCCTCGCTGTCATCATCGCGGAACGAGTTGCGCGTCCGGTCCGCCAGCTGACCGGGGTCGTCCAACGGGCAACTGCGGGAGACCTCAACGCTCGCCTCTTGCCCACCACCCGCGACGAGATCGGGGAGCTGACGCGTTCTTTCAACCAGATGGCCATTCACCTGCGCAGAACCATCACGTCGCTGACGGATCAACAGAATCAGCTGTCCGCCGTCCTCGACAATATGGCCGACGGTGTGCTGATCACCGACGACCGAGGTCTGGTGGCCTTAATCAACCCGGCTGCCGCTGAGCTGCTGGGGGCGGATAAGGAACAAGCGCTGGGGCGGTCCTTCGCGCAGGTGGCCCGTGACCACCGCATCATCGATCTCTGGCGAAGGTGCTACAAAGAGAGGGAGGAGCAGGTTGAACCCATTGAGATGGATCGGCAGGACGCCTTCTTGCAAGTGATCGCCACACCCCTTGGCGAAGGTGATCGGGCCTGTCTGCTTATCCTTCAGAACCTGACGCGTGTACGCCGTTTGGAAACCGTCAGGCGCGATTTCATCAGCAACATCTCCCACGAACTGCGAACGCCAATGGCCGCGTTGAAGGCGCTGGTGGACACGCTACGTGATGGTGCTCTGGAGGATCCACCCGCAGCTCAGCGCTTCCTGGATCGGATGGATATGGAGGTGGATGCGCTCACTCAGATGGTTCAGGAGCTTCTCCAGCTCTCTCGCATCGAATCCGGGAGGGCGCCCATTCGAATGGAGCCGGTGAGTGTAGTCGAGGTGGTGATCCCGCCCGTTGATCGACTGCGTCCTCAGGCCGAGCGTGCGGAGCTCGAGGTTACCGTTGATATTCCCCCAGAGCTTCCCCCTGTTCTCGCCGACGTTGACCGCGTTCAACAGGTGGTCACGAACGTGGTCCATAACGCCATCAAGTTCACCCCGCCCGGTGGACGAATCGAGGTCTCGGCGCGCAGGCTCTCGATCGGTGGCGGCGACCGGGTTTCATTGAGAGCGATCGGGTTGGATCCAGACGTCTCGCTGTCCGGAGAATGGGTGCTGATCCAGGTCGAAGACTCAGGGGTAGGTATCCCATCGGACGATTTACCGCGCGTCTTTGAGCGTTTCTACAAGGCCGATCGCGCACGAAGCGGTGGAGGCACTGGCTTAGGCCTCTCCATCGCCAAGCACATCGTTCAGGCCCACGATGGGCACATCTGGGCTGAGAGCATCGAGGAGGAAGGGACCACCTTCCGCTTCGTCCTCCCCGCCTTAACCTCTCGTTAATAGAGCAGTAACACTCCCTTAAACGCTTCTCAAAACCCCCTTAAGATCAGCGTGTTAGCATACGTCCTGTTGATGGACGTAGCAACCAACATATCGACAGGAGGACGGGCAGTCTGCCCGAACCTTTCTGTGAGAATGTCTCTGTTGGGTTGCACGATAGACGCCAGGGAGAGAGACTATGACGAGGTCACCTTCACAGAAGAGCTCTTACTCGTCTCACAAAAGCCTTGAGGAGATGCTGACCAAAGGCTGGAAGATCGAACCCCCTGTCTACGCGCGCCCAGCATGGCAGTCGAACGCGACCTTGAGAGAGGGAAACACATACCATTTTGTCCTCTGCCGTGAGAACGAAGTCAACCTGGTCAGCATTCGTCAGAATCCCGAGATCGAGCGCTTTCTGCTCGACTCGGAGCTGACCATTGATTATCTGTAACCGAGGACGGATCCGAGACTCAGTACAAAAAGGAGAAGAAAGCAGAGATGACTACTCGACGCAAGAAGCTGAACCTTCTGCTGGCGGGGTTGCTGATCATGACCCTGCTCGCCACGATCGTGGGATGCCAGCAGGCGACCCCCGAGGAAGACCCCACTGAAGAGCCGGCCGAGGCCCCCACAGAGGCTCCCACAGAGCCCCCCGAAGAGGAAGACGAAGGTTTAGGCGGCGAGCTGCAGTTGGCGGGCTCGTCGACGGTGCAACCGCTGGCGCAGTCGCTGGCGGAGGCGTTCATGGGGATGCACCCGGACGTCGAGATCGACGTGCAGGGTGGCGGCTCCAGCGTAGGCGTGAAGTCGGCCGCTGAGGGGACGACCCCTATTGGCAACGCCTCTCGTGCGCTGAAGGACTCGGAGAAGGAGGAGTACCCCGACCTGATCGCGCACACCATCGCGCGGGACGGCATCGCCATCGCGGTGCATCCGGACGTGCCGGTGGACGGGTTGAGCTTGGACGAGGTGCAGCAGATCTTCGCTGGCGAGATCACGAACTGGAGCGAGGTTGGCGGCCCCGATGAGAACATGATCGTGGTCAGCCGTGAGGAGGGGTCAGGCACCCGCGGCGCCTTCGAGGACATGGTGATGGGCGACGACGCGCTGATTGTCGACACGGCCCTGCTGCAGCCCTCCAACGGCGCGGTGAAGACGACGGTGAGCAGCACGCCCTACTCGATAGGGTTCGTCTCCTTCGGCTACCTGGACGACAGCGTGAAGGCGCTGGCTATCGACGGCGTCGAGGCCACCGTCGCGAACGCGATGAACGAGTCCTACCCGGTGGTTCGCCCGTTGAACATGGTCACCAAGGGTGAGCCGGAGGGGCTGGCGAAGGAGTTCCTGGACTTCATCATGAGCGACGAGGGCCAGGAGATCGTGGCCGAGGAGTACATCCCCGTCAACTGAAACCCTGCTTGAGCGCGGGTCTAGGATGCGGTGTGCCTGCTGGTACACCGCATCTCTTTTTTCAGGCCTGACAAGTCGGGGCCCTCGATCGACGCAGTGCATCGCGGCACCGAGGAGGTGACCGAGATCGGCTGAGGGGTGGTGTTCGGTGCGGCAGTCCTCCAAACCGACCTTGACTGTCCCTTAACGCGCCGTTAAATCGTGCTTAGAACCAATCTGATAGGCTAATACCATATGGAGCGCTGTGCAACTGTTGGGACAGGCGATGACCTATGACGAGGGAGACGAGCGTCGGGACGTGCAACTCGATGACCGCCGGGGTTGAAGCCGACGGCTACGGAGAGGGACGATGCCTTCCGGCCAGTCCGCGGGTCATGGATTCAGACGCTCCCCGCGCCTGGGACGGTCGGTTAGCCGCCCTCATCTCGACCGTGGGCAGCCCTCCGGTCCTGGCGAGCACAGTACTCCTGGTGACAGCTCTGACGTTGTCATCGCCCCGGGCGTGGATGTGGGTGGGGATCTACCTCCTTCTCGGTGTGTTGACTCCCCTCCTCTACCTAGTCTGGCTCGTCAAGCGAGGTGACGTCACCGACATCGACGTCCAGTTGCGCAAGCAGAGAGCTCAACCCCTCCTTGTCACCATCGCATGCACGGCAGTTGGCTGGCTCGGGCTGGTGCTGGGCGGCGCCCCCGCTACGCTAACGTTTGTGGCGGGCGGCGTATGGCTCCAGTTGGTGGTCATTTTCATTGTCACCCTCCGGTGGAAGATCAGCGTCCACGCCGCGACCGCCGCTGCTTCGACGACAGTGGCCTGGGCGCTCCTCGGAACGCCCGTGCCCATGCTGCTGGTTGTACCGTTGGTCGCTTGGTCGCGTGTCCGGTTGCGGCGCCACACGGTTCTTCAGGCAGCGGCAGGCGCCTTGTTGGGGTTTCTCGTCTTCCTCACCATCACGACGCTCATCCCCTCGCAGTAGATGGCCCCTCTATGGATGTGACGCGCTGCAGAACGGCTTCACGTTCCCGGTCCTCTCGGAGCAAGGCACGGAGGAGAGCGGCATGGGATCGGTGCTGAAATCCTTATGCCAGCGCTGGCGACTAAGCTCTCTCACCCCCAAGCTCCTTCTGCCGGGCGCAGCCCTCGCTGCCCTCTCCGTGATTGGGGCCGCAGTCGTCCTCTCCAGGACCACGAACGTCGTCCACCGATGCATTTCGTACCGGCAGATCAACGCCGAAGCCGAGACTGTGGCCCATCTCCTGGATCAGCGGTCACAAGCTCTATCCGTGGCTGGCGGTCTGCTGGCAGAGGATCCTGACGTTCTACAGGAACTTCAAGGAGAGGCGGAAGCGACCTCGGACAGCCTCAAGAACCGTGTCTTGGCAGTCCAGGACCGCTTCGATCTTTCCCTTGTGCAGGTATATGACCAGGGCGGACGACTCCGCCTGGAGCTAGTACGTCCCCGCGAGAGGCTCAGCGCCTCAACATCCTCTTTGATCCTGAATATGGCGGAGTCCGGCAAGACGGTGGCCAGAGCCGTTGATAATACGTTGCTCCTTCTCTGTCAGAGGGAACTTCCAGGTGACGTGGGAACGGTGGTCGTGGGGACTGATCTGGAGGCGGAGCTGCAGCGTATGCGCCTAGAGGAGGGGCTTTCTGCAGAGCTTGGCCTGACGCTTCGCGGGACGAACGTGGGGACGGATGCCGGGCTCCCGTTTTCTGATCAGAGCTTCCCGGCGGTCCCTCAGTACTATCGAACCCGGTTCATTCTGCTGGGCCTCACGCCTGCTGAGCTTCTCCTAGCACAGCCAGTCCGCGAGGTTGGGCGCGTCACTCGGGTGGCCGTCATCGTCGCAGTCGCGACTGCGCTGGTGACGGCGCTGTCCTTGAGCATTATGAACGGCGTGACCGTCCGCTCGCTCACGGGTTCGCTGCGTACACTCTCCAGGGCGATGAAGGCTGCCGGTCAAGGTAGGGCGGCCCAGGAGGTGCGGCTGCCGTCCAATCTACTGACCATCGGCGAAGGCGATGAGCTGGGCCTTCTGGTAGACGCCTACAATGAGATGACCGTGAGGCTGCGCGATCACTGTGCGGAACTTGAGGCCGAAGTCGAGGTGTACGGAGCTGGACTGGCGACTGTGGCCGATGTAGCCCGGGCTGTCGCTTCTAGCTTTCAGCTTGAGATGATTCTGAAAGAGTCAACCGAGATCATCCAGGCACGTCTGGGAGAAGTGTGTCCGAACGTGCATCATGTTGGGATCTTCCTTGTCGAGGACGATCCGAATGTGATGGTCCTGAAGGAGCTAGCAGGTGAGGCCAAGCCCCTCCTGATGAGAAAGGGCCTTCGGGTGCCTGTGGGCTCGAAGTCACCCATAGGACGCGCCGCTGCCACGAGACGACCCCAGATCGTGAGGAATGTCAAACTCGCGTCCGCCCATCTGAAGCCGCCGCTCTTGATGGACACCTACTCCGCGGTGGCAGTGCCGCTGTTGACCGGGGACAGCCTCATCGGGATCTTGGATGTGCAGAGCAGACAGCCGGCTGCTTTTCCGCCGACCACGCTGCCACTGCTGAACGTGCTGGCCCACCAGATCGCGAGCGCCGTGCACAACGCTCGCTCGTTTCAGCAGCAGCGCCGAATTGTCAAGCGACTGGCGGAGGTGGACCAGCTCAAGACCCAGTTCCTCGCCGTGATGAGCCACAGGTTCCATGCTCCCTTAAGGACGGTGACAAGGCTGTCAAACGCCCTCCTGGAGAAGACCGATGGGGCCTTGACCGGCCAGCAGAAGCGTGATATCGGCCTTATCCACAGTCTGAGTCAGCATCTAGCGGAACTGACGGACGATTTCTTGGACGTGTCCCGGATCAAGGCTGGCTCGACCACACTCTCGTTCAAGGACGTCGACAAGCCTCTCTTGACAGAGAGGTCCAGAGACGGTATCGCCCCTCTGGTCGAGGATAGGCCGAGATCTCAGGGGACAGAGTCCAAGCATGAGGAGCCAATCGATGCTGATGTTGTGTGACGTACCGGCGGCTGTTTCGTCCACGCCTAGGAGGCTGCCGCACGGCATTGGGAGAAGAGGGGATTCGGCTCTCGCCCTTGCCGACGAGAGTCTTAGTGAGTTGATTGCTGAGAACCATCGGAGTGTTTGTCAATGGACGTTCCACTGATTCTTGTGACTAATGATGACGGCATCGAGTCTGACGCGCTGTGGGCTGCCGCGGAGGCGGTTCTTCCTCTAGGCGAGGTCCTGGTGGTCGCCCCCGATCGCCAGTGGTCCGGTGGAGGACGCTCTATGCCCCGTCACGTAACGGGCCGTATTCGGCCGGCCTCGCGCCGGATCCACGGACAGGAGGTGCCCGGGTTTGCCGTCGACGCGAGCCCAGCGCTGGCGGTGGATCATGGGGTGATTGAGCTTGCCCCGCGCCGGCCTGCACTCGTTGTCTCCGGGATCAACTTCGGGGCGAACCTAGGGATCGAGGTGACGATATCTGGCACGGTGGGTGCAGCGCTGGAGGCG
>Ga0207797_1000456_pt1 | contig 31581 bp, 24 predicted proteins | sample PRCRCaboRojoPR_6_FD_187275 | JGI IMG/M metagenome (GOLD analysis project Ga0207797, IMG submission 187275) | Marine sediment microbial community from Cabo Rojo, Puerto Rico - PR CR 10% Liquid 1 (SPAdes) | ecosystem: Environmental > Aquatic > Marine > Coastal > Sediment | place: Cabo Rojo, Puerto... | reverse complement strand
TTAAACTCCACCGCGCCGTCGTCGGTGCCGAAGGCCATGAGGAACGGCGTGTTGAGCGACTCGATGTGGTGGAGGGGCGAGTTGGCCACGTAAGCGTCCATGTCTTCCCAGGGGGGCACCTCCATGCGGCCCTGGCTGATCTCGAAGATGCGGGCGTCGGTGCCGCCGCTGCGCCAGTAGATGGAGTTGTACATCGACACCATGTTCGTGAGCGGCGCCCCGGCCACGGCCGTCCGGAAAATGTCCGTTTGCGTGACGGTGAAGGTCGTCTGGTAGCCGCCCCAGGAGTGGCCCACGAGGCCCACCCGGTCGGCATCCACCGGCACTTCCTCGGTCACTTTCTGAACGGCCGGCACGAGGGCATCCACGGCCGAGTTGCCGGGGTCGCGGGGGCGGTACCGGATGTCGGGCTGAAAGACGAAGTAGCCCTCCTGCGTGAAGGTGGTCGTGTTGTACGGATGCTCGCGGGTGGGCACCACGTAGTTGCGGACGGAGGGCGAGCGGATCTCGTAGATGTACGTGATCATCGGGTAGCTCTTGTCCGGGTCGTAGTTCGCCGGATAGAAGAGCGCGCCCTGCAGCTTCTCGCCGTCGCGATTGCGGTACGAGACGAGCGTAGAGCGGCCCCACGCGTAGTCCTTCTGGAACGTATTCGTCTCGGTCACCTGCTGGATGTCGGTGAGCATGGGCCCGGCGCGAAAGTAGTCGGGCGAGTCCTCGAAGTCCTCCATCCGGTAGGCATACACGTCGGCGGAATCGGCCCGCGTGAGTCCCATGACCATCTGCGGCTTCCACACGAGCCGCTCGGTGTCGCTCCCCAGCTGCGACGAGCGGGCGTACCCGTGCTCCTCGGTCCACTCGTCGTAGAGGGACCAGTAGATCGATTCATCGCGCGGAATGACGTCCGGCTCGCCGGGCGCCTCGTCGGTCAGGTCCACGTAGCGGTGCTCCACTGAGTCGGGGCGTCCGTTCGTGAGGCGCTCCGCGTCGGCCCCGTCCGGGGAAATCCGCCACGCGTCGTACTCGCTGTAGACGACCACCGAGCGGTCGCCCGCCGTCCAGCCCGCGACGCCGAACGGCGGCTTCTGGTCCACCGTGAGATCATTGTCCCGGTCGACGACGGAGACGGGCAGGTCTTCAGTAATGTTGGCGGTCGCCTCGTCCTGCACGTCGTAGGTGTAGTAGTGATCGTCCTTTAACCAGAGCAGGTGCTGGCCGTTGGGACTGCCGCCCTCCCAGTACTGTACCTTCTCGACGATCTTCTCGCGCTCGCCCGTCGCCACGTCGATCGTGTAGATGTCGTGGTAGACGGGGCCGAACATGCGCTCCTGCCGGTAGGGCGTCTGATCGAGGCCCACGGCCACATCGCCGTCGTGGAGGACCTGCACGTCCTCGGTCAGCTCCGTGCCGAGGCGGGTCCATCGTTTCTCCGTGTCCGCCGACAGGTGCCACGCCGCGAGGTAATTGTCGCGCCGGTCCTGCTCGGCCTGGACCTCCTGGCGCGGAATGATCTCCACGTCGCTCGTGTGCCACACCTGCACGTCGGCGGGGTCGTACTCTTCAAGGTCAGCGGTCGAGTCGGCCGCTGCGGAGTCGCTCTTTGCGGCGGATTGTTTCTTCTTCGCCGCATCGGTCGCGGCGGAGTCGCGCGCCTGCACGCCGAAGAAGAGACGGTCGCCGTCCGCGGACCATTCCAGGGTGCGGTAGTCCACGACGCGGAGGGTGTCGGGGAAGGAGCTAATCGTGGTCGGGTCAAACTGATACTTCGACGGGGAGGGGGCGCCGACGTCGTTCCACGCAAGCAGGACGTGATTTTTCTCTTCCCAGTCCTCCGACTCGCGGGCCCGGAGCGCCGCGAGGTCGTTCTCCGTGGGCCGCCACGAGAGGCCGGTGTATTCGCCGGGCGCGGAAGCGAGCGTCTGCAACTGGCCGCTTGACGCGTCGTAGAGCCGCACGCCGTTGCCCGCCTGATTCATGCCGTCAATCACCATTGCCAGGTGGGACGCGTCGTCCTGCCATTCGAAATCGGCGACGTTGCCGAAGCTGGTGTACGTCCCCGTCTCCAGGTCGCGGATGAGGAGGTCCGCCCCGCGCATTTCATCGGGCGCCTCCTTCGGGGGATACCGCCGCATCGCAAGGTAGCGTCCTCCATCGCTAAACGCGAAGTTAGACACCGATTCGACGAGCGTCGTGTCGCCGGTCTCCAGGTTCAGGAGTCCGATCTTCCGGTGGACCGGCTTCTTTTGCTTGCGGAGCTTCTTCCGCTTTTTCTCCGACATGCCGATGCTGTAAGCGAGCCACTGCCCGTCCGCCGAGAACGCCGGATTGCGTCCAAAGTCGACGGCCCGCATCGAGTCCTGCTCCGTGTGGCGGATGCGCAGCTCGTGCTCGTCGTTCACGCGGCGAACCGGCACGGCCATCCACGTGCCCTCCGGCGAGAGGGTGCCGGGGCCGAGGCGCTCCCATTGTCCGTAGTCGGCTTCGTCGAGTGTGGGGACGTCGCCGGTCGCGGAACTGGCGGGCTGTGCCGCTGCGTCCGGAGAGAGGAAAAGTCCCAGGAGAAGACCTGTGAGCAACAGGCCAATCGTTGGGCGAGGAAAGAGCATTCGGAAGGGAGAAGAGTGCATGGGTGGGGGAGCGGTCCAGGAAAGCACGGTCGTGGGTGTAAGGGGGCGATTGCCCTCCACAGGAAGAGCGAGCGAACGGGGAAACATGTTACGCAGGCCCTCAGTCGCTCTGTCCTAAGGGAGGCGGCGCCGTATGTTCGGACCCTCTCAGAGAGTCCTCCCGCTGCTTGTCGCTGGCGTCGCTCGGACGCACGTCCCAGACGAGCAGCTCCACGTCGAGGCCTTGCCTGCGTCGAGGCCGAACGCTGCGAGATGGCCCCAACCTTCCGCGGGATTGAGCCGTAGGAGCGGTCGCAGTGATATTCGTGTCCTCTTGTGATTCTCGTTGACCTCGATCGACATGACGGAACGGAACGGCCAGAGCGACCCGGACCGCGAAGCAGTGAAGGGCCAGGATTTTTCCAGTGAGCGGGTGGTCCTCGATGGAAAGCACTTCGAGGACTGTCGCTTCGATACGTGCACGCTCGTGTACCGGGGCGGCGTCCCGCCAAATTTCGTGCGGTGCGACTTTGCCGCGCCCCGGTTTGTATTCGAGGAGGCCGCAAAGAGTACCGTTCAGCTCATGAGCGCGATCTACAACGGCATCGACGAACGGATCATCGAGAAGACCTTCGACGAGATCCGGAAGGGATTTGGCAAGGGGTAGACGGGGCCGTGCCCCGGAGCACGCGACCATTGCACGTTTAGAACCGCATCGGTCGCCCGGAAGAGGGCGTGCGGGCCCCGCAGACGGGTTCACTTCCGCACACGCCACGTTTGAGGGAGACGTCCAGTCGGCCGAGACGGAGAGGGGTGCATGTTTGAAATATGTGTACCACCTCTTATATTGGGGGTGCAGTGACGTTGTATCCGTCCCCCACCCCTTCATGCCCGATCGTGCCCCCACCGTCACCGACGTGTACCGCGCCCGTCCGGGCCGTCGTCGCCCGTTGGCTATCTTCCTCTCGCGCGTGCCCGCAGGATTTCCGTCTCCGGCCGACGACTACGTCGAGCAAACTCTCGATCTGAACGAGCACCTCATCCAGCGGAAATCCTCGACCTACTTCGTGCGGGTGGCCGGGCACTCCATGACCGACGCGGGCATCCACGACGGCGACATCCTGGTGGTGGACCGCGCCGAGGAGCCGACAGACAGGTCGATCGTCGTGGCGGCCCTCGACGGCGAGCTCACCGTCAAGCGCTACCGCGCGGGCGAGAAGCATCATTATCTCGTTCCCGAGAGCGAGACCCACACGCCGATCCCCATTCGGGAAGAGCAGGACCTCGTGGTGTGGGGCGTGGTGCAGCATGTGATTCACGAGGTGTCGTAGCCGAGGGATCGTGAGCTACCGTGCCGGATCGATCAGAGCATGGTGAGTGATGCGTGAGGCGTGAAACGTGAGGGACAGGGCAGAACACGCGAGAGGTAGAGTCACGCATTACGCTTCACGTATCACGCACCGACCGAGATCGGCACACCGACTCCAGGGAATTTCCTTCTGTCCATGACGCCGCTGTCATTTCTGCCATGGCCCCCGCCTTCGCCCTCGTCGACTGCGAGAACTTTTACGTGAGCTGTGAGCGCGTTTTCGATCCGTCGCTTCGGGACCGCCCGGTGGTGGTGCTGTCGAACAACGACGGATGCGTGATCGCCCGGTCGCAGGCGGTGAAGGACGCGGGCGTGCCGATGGGGGCGCCGTACTTTCAGTGGGAGGAGACCCTCGACGCGATGGACGCGGTGGTGCGGTCGAGCAACTACGCCCTCTACGGCGACATGTCGCGGCGCGTGATGCGCGAACTGGAGCGGATGGCCCTCCGCCTCGAACGCTACTCGATCGACGAGGCCTTCCTGACGCTGCCGTCGCTGGGGCGCGAGGAGTTGCGAACGGTCGCCCAGCGGCTCCAGCGGCGCGTGGCCCGGCGACAGGGCGTGCCGATCCGGGTGGGCATCGGGCCCACGAAGACGCTCGCGAAGGTGGCCGACGTGAAGGCGAAGGGCGATCGTCCGACTAACGCTGCCTTGCCGCCCCCAGGCCGCGTGTACGTATGTCCCGAGGGGGAGGCACTTACGGCCATGCTCCGCACAGTGCCGGTGGGGGAGCTGTGGGGCATCGGCTCGGCCTGGACCGAGACGCTGCACGAGCACGGCATCGAGACGGCCGAGCAGTTGCGCCGGCAGCCCGATCCCTGGCTCCGCCGCACCCTCACCGTCGTCGGCCTCCGCCTCGCCACCGAGCTTCGGGGCACGCCGTGTCTGGAGCTAGAGGACGTGCCAGAGACGCGCAAAAGTCTCATCCGCAGCCGCTCGTTCTCCGGGCGCGTGACCGACGAATCGACGCTCCGGGAGGCGGTGAGCAAGCACGTCCAGCGCGCCGCCGAGAAGCTGCGCGCGGAGGGCCTCGTGGCCGGGCACCTGGAAGTGTACATCACCACGAAGCGCTTCGGCGATCCGCCCCACTACTCCAACGCCGCAGGCGGCACGCTGCGTCCAGTGACCCACCACACGCCGGTTCTTCTCCGCCACGCCCGTCGACTCCTGCGCGTCATCTATCGGGACGGCCCCGCCTACAAAAAAGCGGGGGTCACCCTGCAAAAGCTCCGCCCCGAGACGCCCCGGCAAGGCCACCTCTTCGGCGATCCGACCCCGGAGGACGCGGCCCTCATGGAAGCGGTGGATCACCTCAACCAGGAAATGGGCCGCGGTACCGTGGGCTTTGCGGCGGCTGGAGTGCGGGGCGAGCGCGAGTGGACCATGAAACGCGAGCAGCGCTCTCCACACTACACGACCCGGTGGAGCGACCTCCCGGTGGCGAGGGCAGAAAGTTAGAAAATTGGCGGACTGGATAACGATAAGGATAGAGGTTGAAAGGAGCGCTCGATTGAGGGAGAATCCGAATCATTCGACAGGGCTCCGGGTAGCTACATCATGCCTCAACAACCGCCGACACAACAAGAAGTCCCTTCTATGATTCCCCCCCGGCGCGTTGGTCGCCCGATCCTGAGTGTGGTAGCGTGGGCCGTCTTCCTGGCTACCCTAGGTAGCTTTTCGGCCTCGAGTTGGGCCCAGACGACGGCCTCCGACGACCCGAGCCCGCACAGCGAGGCGACGCTCGTCAGCGAGCAGACGGCCGTCACACCGGGCGAGCCATTTACGGTGGCCCTCCGGCTGACGATGGAGGACGGCTGGCACAGCTACTGGAAGAATCCGGGGGCATCTGGGGAACCGACCTCCATCAACTGGTCACTGCCGGAGGGCTACGAGACCGGGGCGATCCAGTGGCCGTATCCGCACAAGATCCAGTTTGGGTCGCTCATCAGCTACGGGTACTCCGACGAGGTCTTTCTCCTCACTAAAATCACGCCGCCCGACACCCTGACGCCGGGCACGACGGTGACGCTCGGCGGCAAGGCGACCTGGCTAATCTGTGAAGAGATCTGCCTGCCTGCGCACTCGGAGATTGAATTGTCCCTTCCAGTGATGGATGACGCGCCGGGGCAGACCCAATGGGCCGAGGCCGTCGACGAGGCGCGCGCCAAGCACCCAACGCCCGTGGCGGAGTGGTCGGTAGGGGCGGGCCGCAGCGACGGACAATATCAGCTTCTGCTGAACGCTTCAAACGGCACTCGGCCGGATCTTGAGGGCGCGTACTTCTACTCTGCGGAGAAGTCGGTGGTCGATCCCGGGGCCCCTCAGCCGGTGACGCAGAACGGGGGAACGTACGCGATTTCCCTCACACAATCGGAGTATGCACAGGCGCCGGCCGACCGACTCCGCGGCGTGCTGGTGGCACCGGAGGGGCAGCACTGGGACGCGAACGGAAAGGTGCGAGCCATGCGGATCGACGTCCCGGTGGACTCCACACTCTCGGTGGCGGAGGCCGTGGGCGCGTCCCCGTCGTCCGCGGGCGGTGGACTCTCGCTGCCGTGGGCCCTCGCGTTTGCGTTCGTCGGCGGCGTGTTGCTGAACCTGATGCCCTGCGTCTTCCCGGTCCTGTCGGTCAAGATTCTCGGCTTCGCGCAGGAGGCCGAGGAGGGGAGTGGCGCGATGAAACGCAACGGGTTGCTCTTCGGCGCGGGTGTACTGGCGTCGATGTGGGTGCTGGCCGGGGCCCTCCTGGCGCTGCGGGCGGCGGGGAGTCAGATTGGGTGGGGCTTCCAGCTCCAGTCGCCCGTCTTCATCGCCCTCATGACGATGCTCTTCTTCGGCATCGGGCTCAACCTGCTCGGGGCGTTTGAGGTGGGCACGACGCTCATGAACTGGGGCGGGCGGATGGAGACCACCGCCGCCTCCGGAAACGGAGGGACGAGCGCCTTCCTCACCGGCGTGCTCGCCACGGTCGTGGCCACACCTTGCACGGCGCCGTTCATGGGGGCGGCACTCGGTCTGGCGCTCACGCTGTCCGCAGCTGGGGCTCTGCTCATCTTTACGGCGCTGGGCGTGGGCATGGCGACGCCCTACGTCGTCCTCTCTATGACGCCGGCCCTGCTCGACCGTCTCCCCAAGCCGGGCGCCTGGATGGAGACGCTCAAGCAGGCATTTTCCTTCCCCATGTTCGCCACCGCCATCTGGCTCGTCTGGGTCTTCGGGCGGCAGACGAGCACGGGCGGCGTGGCCTTCCTGCTCGCCGGGTTGCTCCTCCTCGCCGTCGCGGCCTGGATCGTGCACCGCTGGTCCGCGCCGCAGCTCTCGCGCACGGCGACACTCGTCTCCCGAACCCTCGCCGGCGCCGCCCTCATCGGTGGCATCGCGATCGCGGTCATCGGCGCCGGCTCGGCCCCGCAGACCTCAAGTGCTCCGACCTCTGAGGTGGATTCCGCGGAGACCGCCTGGCGCTCGTACTCGCCCGGGACCATCGAGGAGCTTCGGGCGGAGGGTCGTCCGGTGTTCGTCGACTTCACCGCCGCGTGGTGCCTCACCTGCCAGGTCAACAAGCGCCGCGTGCTGACCACAGAGACGATCCAAGAGGCCTTCGACGACAAGAACGTGGCGCTCGTGCGGGCCGACTGGACGAACCGCGACCCCGAAATTACGAAAGCCCTTCGGTCGCACGGCCGCAGCGGCGTGCCGGTCTATGTGTTGTACGACGGAGAAGGATCCGATCCCCGCCTCCTGCCGGAGGTGCTCACTGAAGACATGATCTTGAATGCGCTGGACGACCTTTCTTCTTCGTAGGAACCGCTCTTGTCACAATTGTAGCACAGCGGTCAAAACCTCCTTCTGCGAGTCCAAGTTTTCTCTTGCCTGTCTTCCCAACAACCAACTCCTCAATCTCATGACTCGACCTTCATTCCGAATCACGGGGGCAGTCCTCGTGCTCGCGCTCCTCACGGCCGTCGCCTTTACCCCACCGGCTCCGGCCCAGAGCAACAAGGCCAAGGTTGGTCAACAGGCTCCCGACTTCACCCTCACCGCCGCGGACGGAAATACGCATAGCCTGTCCGACTTCGAGGGCAAGTACGTCGTGCTGGAGTGGCTCAACTTCGGCTGCCCGTACGTGGCCCAGCACTACGGCAGCGGTCACATGCAGCAGCTCCAGAAGACCTACGGGGAGAAAGACGTGGTGTGGCTCTCCATCGTCTCCTCCGCGGAGGGTAAGCAGGGCTACCACCCGCCCGAGGAGATGATGAATCAGAAGAAGAAGCACAACGGCCAGATGGCAGCCATTCTCATGGACACCTCCGGCGAGGTGGGCCGCATGTATGGTGCCCGTACGACCCCGCACATGTACGTCGTCAATCCAAAGGGCGAGCTCGTCTACAAGGGCGGCATCGACGACTGGGCCACGGCGGACACCGGCACCTCCGTTCCTAGTGAGGAGTACATCACCCAAAAGGCCACGAACTACGTCGAAACCTCCCTCGGCCAGCTGATGAACGGAGAGGAAGTGAACCCGAAGACGGCGCGGCCCTACGGGTGCTCCGTGAAGTACGCGTCGAAGTGAAGCCTCCTTCCCCCATTTCCGTGCTCTCCCGACCGGTCCTACACGGGCCGGTCGGTTTTTTTGCGGATGTAGATAGCGGCGGTGATCGGGGCCCCGGAGGGCGTTTCGGGGAGGCGTGGCGTCCCAGTTTCCTGGAGAGCCCATCGCCGTCATTGCAGCGATTTAAAAAACCTTCCGCGTTGGCCCTCGGTTATCCTTGTCGGAATCGATCTTCGGGGATGACGCCAATCCGTTTCTCAGGGGGGCAACTAGTCGATAGAGCGTTGCTTTTCTGAGCAGGGATCTCGACTTTGCGGGTGCAGTTGGTACGTCTCTTGCAGTTTCCATCGGGGCGAGGGGTACTCTCACGTCATGCTTTGTCTCACAATTCTACGACTTCTGCTGCAATGAACATCACGGTTATTGGTACGGGCTACGTCGGTCTCGTCTCCGGCACCTGTTTCGCGGAGATGGGCCACGACGTCACGTGTGTGGACGTCGACGAAGAAAAAGTCGCCCAGCTCTCGTCGGGCGAGGTGCCCATCTACGAGCCCGATCTCGATCGCTATTTTGAGCGGGCCCGCAACGAGGACCGTCTCCATTTTACGACAGATCTGGCCAAGGGCCTCACCGACGCGAAAGTGGTCTTCTTCGCCCTGCCGACCCCGCCGGGGGAGGACGGGTCCGCCGACCTCTCGTATGTGCTGGACGCGGCGGAGGACGTTGCGGACCTGCTCGTCGCGGAGGCCGAATCCGAGTACCGCATTATCGTCAACAAGAGCACAGTGCCCGTCGGCACCGGCGATAAGGTGGAAGGCGTCTTTGCGGATCGGGGTCTCGATGTTGGCGAGGATGTGGACGTCGTCTCCAATCCCGAGTTCCTACGCGAAGGCTCGGCGGTCGAGGACTTCCTGAAGCCGGATCGGGTCGTGATTGGCACCGACAGCGACCGGGCCGCCGAGAAGATGGAGCGGCTCTACGAGCCGTTCGTGCGTCAGGGCAATCCCATCCTGGTCGTGGATCGCCGCTCGGCGGAGATGATCAAGTACGCGGCCAACTCGCTGCTGGCCACGCGCATCTCGTTCATGAACGAGATTGCCAACGTCTGCGAGCGGGTGGGCGCCAACGTCGACAAGGTGCGCCTCGGCATCAGCAAGGACCACCGAATTGGCCCGCACTTCCTGTACGCCGGCATTGGGTTCGGGGGCAGTTGCTTCCCGAAGGACGTGAAGGCGCTCGCCCGGAAGGGGCGACAGGAAGGCTACGACTTTCAGATCCTGGATGCGGTCCTCGACGTCAACGACAAGCAGCGACGGCGCCTGGCCAAGCAGGCGGAGGACTACTTCGACGGCGACCTGGACGGCCGCCGGATAGCCGTCTGGGGCCTGTCCTTCAAGCCGGGCACCGACGACACGCGCGAGGCACCTTCGCACGTCATCATTGATTACCTCCTGGACGAGGGGGCCGACGTGGTGGGATACGATCCGGAGGCCATCGAGACGACGAAAGAAACCTTTGGCAACCGCATCGACTACGGGGAGGGGATGTACGACGTGGTCGATGGGGCCGAGGCGCTGCTGATCTGCACGGAATGGCACGAGTTCCGGCGGCCGGACCTGGGCAAGGTGCGGGAGCTTCTGGACAACCCGCTCATCCTCGACGGCCGGAACCTGTACGAGCCCGCCCGGATGGCCGAGATGGGCTTCGAGTATCACTCCGTGGGCCGGCCCAGCTACGCGCCGGAGACCAACCAAGAGGCCATTGAGGAGGCCATCGTCGAAAACGGCCAGCCGTAACCCTCCTTCCACCTCCATTCTCCCACGCCCCCACGCCTAAATTTATGCCCCGCACCCTCATCACCGGCGGCGCCGGTTTCCTCGGCTCTCATCTCTGTGATCGCTTCATCGAGGAGGGCCACTCGGTCATCTGCATGGACAACCTCATTACGGGGGACACCGAGAACATTGAGCACCTGTTTGAGCTGGGGCAGGACCGATTCCGGTTCGTGGAGTACGACGTGACCGACTACCTCCACGTCAACGGCGACCTCGACTATGTCCTCCACTTTGCGAGCCCCGCCGCCCCGGACGACTACCTGCAGTATCCGATCCAGACGCTGAAGGTGGGGGCGCTGGGGACGCACAAGGCCCTGGGGCTGGCGAAGGCGAAGGACGCGCGTCTCCTGCTCGCCTCCACGAGCGAGGTGTACGGCGATCCCCTCGTCCACCCCCAGCCGGAAGACTACTGGGGGAATGTGAATCCGATCGGGGAGCGGGGCGTCTATGACGAGGCCAAGCGCTTCGCCGAGGCTCTCGCCATGGCGTATCACCGCTATCACGGGGTTGAAACCCGCATTGTCCGCATCTTCAACACCTACGGTCCCCGGATGCGCGTCGACGACGGGCGGGCGCTGCCGACGTTCATGGGACAGGCCCTGCGGGGAGAGCCGCTGACCGTCTACGGCGATGGGAGCCAGACGCGGGCCTTCTGCTACGTCGACGACCTGGTGGAGGGCATCTATCGTCTCCTCATGAGCGACGTGGACCAACCGGTCAACATCGGCAACCCCGACGAAATCACAATCCAGGAATTTGCGGAGGAGATTATCGAGGTCACGGGCAGCGACAGCTCCATCACCTACCAGCCGCTGCCCGAGGACGACCCGCAGGTGCGGCAGCCCGACATCACGAAAGCGAAGGAGCACCTCGGCTGGGAGCCGCAGGTCGATCGGCGGGAAGGCCTCCGCAGCACGCTGGAATACTTCCGGGAAGAGGTGGAGGTCCCGGCCCCGGCGGAAGAGTAACGGTGAGGCCGGTGGAGTGTCGTCAGCTACTCTCCGGGCCGGCCGCATCCGCCTTTGGAAGGCAAACCGTGAAGCAGGTGCCCTCGTCTTTTTCCGTCGCGACTTCGATGGTGCCACCCATCTGATCGACGGCCTCCTTCGCCACCGCGAGGCCCAGACCCGTGCCCTCGTACTCGCGTCCTACGCCCTCTGAGGCCTGCTTGAACGCCCTGAAGAGCGCGGGCACCTCCTCCGGGTCCATCCCGATTCCCGTGTCTTCGATCATGACGACCACGCGGTCCGATTCTTCCTCGACCCAGGCCCAGACGGTGCCCCCCTCGTTTGTGAACTTCACGGCGTTGCTGAGTAGGTTCTTGAAGACGACCTGAAGGCCGTTGGGGTCGGCCCAGGCCCGGAGCGGTGCATCCGGGACCTCCACGGTGAGGTCGAGTCCTGCTTCTTCCGCTTCCATGGCGAACAGCTCGGCGGCATCTTTGAGCTCCGCCGTCACGTTGATCGCCTCCCGGGCCAAGTCCATTTCCCCCGCCTCCAGCTTTGAGAGGTTGAGAATGGCCTTGAGAGTATCCAGAAGGCGACGCCCACTCTTTTCAATGCGTCCCGCAAACTGGGTAATCAGTCCCCGGTTTGCATCGCCGTTCTCCATGGCCTCCCCGATAGACTGGGCGAAGCCGATGATCGACGTGAGGGGCGTGCGGATCTCGTGGCTCATGTTGGCGAGGAGTGCCGATTTGAGCTGGTTGGCGCGCTCAGCCTCGTCGCGGGCTGCCCGGAGCTTCCGGGTGCGCTCCTTCACCCGCCGCTCCAGCTCCTGCTCGCGTTCCTTCTCGGACGTGATGTCCTCCTGCACCGATACGAAATGAGTGACCGTGCCCTCCTCCGTTGTGATCGGGGAGATTCGCCAGCGCACGTGGTAGGGCGTGCCGTCCTTTTTGTAGTTCACCACCTCGTCGACGACGGACTTGCCCTGAGAAAGGCGGCGCTTCAGGCGATCGAGCTTTTCCCGGCTGGTGTCGGGTCCCTGGAACATGCGCGGCGTGTTGCCGAGCATCTCCGCCTCGTCGTACCCCGTCATTGCCGACATGGCGTCGTTGACGTACTGGATCTTCGGGCCGGGTCGGGACAAATTGGGGCCCGTGATAATGACACCCGTCTCGGCCCGTTTCACCGCGTCGGCCAGGAGTCGAACCCGCTCCTCAAGCCTCCGCCGTTCGGTGACATCCCGAGAAACAGCGATGACCGTGCCGAGGTCTACCTCGTCCGGCAGACGGCGGCCGCGCGACTCAAGGGTGCGCCAGCCTCCATCGGCGTGGCGGATGCGAAATTCGACGGTCTCCTGCCGTCCGGGATTCTCGAGGAGCGTTTGCAGGGTATCTTGGAGGGTCGGGAGGTCGTCTGGATGGACGCGTTCCCAGAGAGAGGTACCTTCGAGTTCGTGGGGGGCGTACCCGAGCACGTCCTCCACCGATGGGCTTTCGAATTGGATTACCCCGTCGGGACTGAGGACCGTCACGACATCGGTGATGTTTTCCACCAGTGCCTCGAAGGCCTCAGTGCGGCTCCGGAACTGCTCCTGGAGCTCCTTGCCTCGGTTCAGTTCCAGCCGCAACTCGATCTCGGTCAGGGCCGAGGCCGCGAAGTCCTGGGCAGTGGCTACGTCTTCGTCCGTCCAGGTGCGCGGCTCCCACTCCACGAGGCAGAAGGTCCCCACGGTGTGACCCTTCGAGGTGATGAGGGGAACGCCGAGGTAGGCTTCGATCCCGTACTCCTCAAGGGCCGGGTGTGCCCCGAGGATCGAGTCCGTCGCCACGCTGTCGATGACGAGTGGCTCGCTGCGGTCCAGCGTGTAGGCGCAGATCGAGTGCTCGATGGGGGTCTTGCGGCTTGAGTTCAGCGGCTCGGGGAGGCCTACGCAGCCCCGAAGAAACTGACCGTCCTCGGTGAGGAGGCTTACGAATCCAGCGGAGGCCCCAACGACGTTTGTGGCCTGACGGGTGAGCCGGTCAAAATTCTCGACGGTTTCCTCCGACAGAAGGCCCGTCCTTCGAATTTCGCCGAGGCGCTCTTCATCGTAGAGCACCGAGGGGACCTCCGGCAGCGTCGAGTCGGAGGATGCGTCCGTGGAAGAAGGGGAGCGTATCATCCTGAAGAGGGCCGAAGAACTGAAGAGGGCCGAGGAATTTTGAAATGGAACCGCGCCGTCCGGAATGAAGCCTGACGCGAGGCTACGTCTGGGACGTGGTGTGTCGGAACTGTTCGAGGGTCTCCAGCACTTCCGCCAATGGCTCTGCGGCGGAGGGGAGGTCGCCAGACTGGAGGAAGGAGGATATGCCGTCCAGATTCACGAAGGCCCCGGGCCGCTCCAGGCCCATTTCCCAGTTGGCAAAGGTGCGCTCAGTCGTCGAGGTCGTCAGGAGGGTTTCGACGTTTGTGTGGCGCGAGTCCTCTCGGATGGTGGCGAATAGGTTGCGGACCGTCGGCTCAGGTCCTTCCAGGACCTGAAGAAATCGACCCTGGGCATAGAGAAGGAGCCCAGTGATCCCGAGGTCATCGTTCTTTGTGCGCGCTCTCCGGAGCAATTTTCGGAGGTCGGCCTCCGCCATCGATTGGGCTTCTCGGCTCTCGTAAACCAGCTGGAAGACAGATTCGGACGGAGAGGAAGATTCAGCATCTCCGGCCGTCCCCGACTCCTGCTCGGCGTACCGCCGAATGCGGGCGGCCAGTCCCTCCGCGCTTCGGTCCATCATGGCGCTGCTGCCCTGTTGCCGAGAGGCCATGTACAGGTGCGTTTCCCCAAGGACCTGGCGGGTGGCCACCCAAGGCGTGCCCAGCGTGCCGGGCGGGTCCGGCAACCCCGTCGCTTCTGCCTTCTCCGCGGCCGTCTCGATGAGCGTCCGCTCAGCGGAAGACCAGTTTCCTTCGAAGTGGACGAGGACGGACGGCGTGTCGTTCATGGGCGGAGGGAAACAGCGCGAGAAAAACTCTGGGAGTGCACGTGGTCAGAGTTCACAAATTCCGTGCCCGTCCCGCCCGGGGCGTCCCGACATCCAGATCGCCCATCCAGAGAGATCACAGGTTGGAAATACATTCCGTCATTGCTCCGCCCGAATCTGCGCCCCGTCCGTGAGCTGAACTACGCGCTGTGGAAACGGAATCTCGATTCCGGCTTCCTCGAGCCGAGTGAGGGCACGCCGGTACACGGCGTCCCGCACCCGTCGCTTCCCGCGGGGAGCATCGATCCATGCCAGCACCTGCAGTGTAACGGCACTGTCCCCGAGGGCCCGCACGTTCACCTCCGGCTTCGGAACGGTGAGCACCCGATCCTGCCCGTCGAGGATGTCCCGCAGAATCTGGGTCGCCTGCTCCAGGTCGGTTCCGTACGCGACCCCGATCGTCATTTCGATCCGTGTCCGCGCTTGGGGAAGCATGTGGTTGACGATCACCTCCCGCCCGAGCACGTCGTTTGGGATCATCACGATCTCGTTGTCACGGGTGCGGATGACGGTCTTGTGGAGGTTGATGGAGAGGACGTCGCCGATGTAGTCCCCCACCTCGATGCGGTCGCCGACGCGGAAGTTGGGATCGGCCGTGAGGGTGACGCCGGCGAGCACGTTCGAGAGGACGGTCTTGGCGGCAAGGGCCACGGCCAGCCCCACAATGCCCATTGACGCGAGAAACGCCGTCACCTGAATGCCGAGCTCCCGCAGCGCGATCAGAATGCCGACGATCCAGATCACGTAGACCGCCGTCAGGTCCATCAGCCGCACGATCCGCTCGTCGAGGTCGGTGTCCGTCCGGTTGGCGAGCGGCAGGCCATACTCGCGAATGAGGTTTTTGACGAGGCTGGCCAGGATCCACGTGCCGGTGAGGATGAAGACGGCTCGCTGCGCGCCCTCCCACTCGCTGAATTGCTCCCGAACCTGCGGGATGCGGTACAGGGCGTAGTTGACGGAGACGAGGGCGACGAGCACGCTGAGGGGCGGCCCGAAAATGCGGAGCAGGATCCCGTCGATCTGATACCGGCCCCGATCGGCCTTCCGGCCGATCCACTGAAACAGGTAGTAGAGCACGTAGCCGCCCACAATGCCCGCCGCGACGATGGCGAGGGAGACGACGATGGTTTGGGTGGAGACGCCGTTCATGAGAGAAATGCGATTGTCGCTGAGAAGGAGCCACACGAGATGCTAAAGTATAGTGCGGCGGCGTGGAGGGCACAAGGGGGACGTGGCGTCCGAGTGCGAAACGCTGGGCCGAGTGCTGGGAGCCTCGGGTCCTCGGATCCGAGGGCGAGTCTAGAGTTAGTGGAGAATGGGGGCGTGGGAGCGCGGGAGCATAGGACCCCGTGCCGAGGTGGAAACTGTGTGTTTCCGGAGGGGGCGCGTGTAGGACAAACGGCGCGGGGAGGGGCCGAACCCCTCGCAGCAAGTACGTCGGACCAACCCTAGTTTTCTATGTTAGACCTCGGAGCTCAACGGCACACACGGTGGACCTTTGCGCGATCCCCAACCATTCTGCTGACGACGCTTCTGCTGTTTGTCGTCGGGGGATGCAATGGAATCGTCAACGGTACGGACGGCGAGACGGGCTTCACCACTGACGTTGCGACCGAAACCCTCAACACCGGCGCCGTGAACGTCGATCAGATCGATCAGGGGCAGTACGGGGATATCGTGGAGGGGACCCAGACTGTGCTTCGCGACGAGGAGGTCTACGCGTCGTTCTGGAAGCGACTGCACGCCGACCGGAGGTCCGTGCCGGAGCGCCCCCGCGTGGACTTCGACGAAGAGGTGGTGGTCGCGGTCGTGCTGGGGCAGCGGTCGAGCGGCGGCTATAGCGTCGCGATCGACGAGGCGTTGGCCAACGATGCGGGCAGCCAGATCCTGGTGCGATTTACAGAAACCGTGCCGGGAGACGAGTGTGGGGTCACGCAGGCCCTGACGTCGCCCTACGTTCTGGCGACCGTGGAGGCGCAGGAGGAGGACTTCACGTTCGACGGTTCCGAAGAGACGCGCTCCTGCTGAACGAGTACCATTTGCTCAGGATCGTCGTGCAGGGTCCCGGTGGTCGTCGAAATCAGCAAATTCGGTGGAATACAGCTCCTTCCTTGTTGTAGGGACGACCGGCCCGGTCGTCCCTACATGGGCGGATGGGGACACAGGCGTACATCGAACGCTCGCAGTCAATAGAAGGGGGCGATCCCGAAAAGAGACGGCTATTCGCCCGTCGGGCGGGTCGTCGTGGGAGCCCCTGCGGGCGCCGCCCGGTTAACAGATTGCCGACGGTCTACGTCCCCAGGGTCTTCGAGCTCGCCCGCAATGGCCTCGAACGCATCGGTAGAGGTGACGAGGCCCTGTACGTGGTCGTTTTCGCGGACGAGGGCCAGCTCCTGCTGTTTCCGCTGGAGCCGGTCGATGAGGTCACTGATGGGAAGGTCCGGGTCGACCCACACTGGCGGCTCCGCAAGGTCGACGAGCGTGGTGTCGCCGCGCTCCAGTTCCGGCAGGTGGCGGAAGACTTTCGTCATGTACAGGATGCCGATCACGTCCTCGTCGTCGCCGAGGAGCGGGTAGCGGTCGTGCGGGTGGGTCCGCATGCGCTGGAGCGTATCATGGAGGGCATCGGCGCTCCGCAGGGCCGTAATTTTGGAGCGGGGGACCATGATCTCGCGTACCGGGATCTCCTCGATCTCGACGGCACGCAGAATTTCCTTGCTACGCTCGCGGGAGAGGTTGGCGCGACTGAGCACCTCTCCGATCTCCCGTCGCACGGCACTCAGGCTGGCAGGGGACGTGTCATCGTCGGGCTCCTCCGCTTCGGTCCACGACCGGTGCACCTCCACGCCGAACAGCCGAAGCGTCCCCTTCGCCAGCCCGTCGCCCGCCATGATGAAGGGATAGGCGAGCGTCGTCCATCCCTGAAGCGCCCAGGCTGTGTGGCGGGCCACCTGTCGGGGCCGCTCCACGCCGAGGTAGGTCGGAGTCTGCTCGCCCCAGATTTTGTGGATCAGATTGATCAGCACGATCCCGACGACCACCGAGATCGCGTGGGAGAGGCCCTCGGGGGTGCCGGCGAGGAGGAACAGCGGCTGGAGCAGGTAGGTGAAGGCGGGTTCGGCCACGACTCCCAAGAGAATGCTGGAAGTCGTAATGCCGAGCTGACAGCCCGTGAGGTAGATCTCCAACTGATCGGTGATGCGGCGGGCCCGCTCCAGACCGGGCGGGTCGTCCGCCGGGTCGAGTTGGGGAAGACGGGTGAGCGCAAATTCTGTGACGACGAAGAAGGCGTTTGCGCCCGTAAGAAAAACGCCCCCGACCAGTCGGACCGCAATTTCGAGAGAACTCATCGATCAGCAACCAACCGTGCCGCAAGAACAGCGCCGAGGGGCCATGCCACCTACGCCTCCGCTTCCGTCGTAGCGGCCTCCTTCGCCGTCGACTCCTCAGCGGATGCCTCGTCGTCGGCCTCGGATCGATTGGGGCAGTCCTCGCGAATGCAGTGGCCGTACATGTTCAGCGAGTGGTGCTTGATCTCGAATTCGTAGATGTCGGCCACCATCTCCTGGATGCTCTGGAGCCGCGGGTCGCAAAACTCGAACAGCTCGTTGCAGTCCATGCAGATGAGGTGATCGTGCTGCCAGTAGCTGTAGGCCCGCTCGTACTTGGCCTGATTTTTCCCAAACTGGTGCCGGACCACGAGGTCGCACTCCAGCAGCAGCTCCAGTGTGTTGTAGACCGTGGCCCGGCTTACCTCCGTCCCGTCCTGCTTCAGGCGCACGTACAGTTCGTCGGCGTCGATGTGGTCGTCCGTCTGGTAGATTTCTTCCAGAACGGCGAACCGCTCGGGCGTCTGGCGCTTGTTGCGCTTCTTGAGGAACGCCTGGAAGATGGAGCGGACCTCGTCGATCTTCTGTTGCGGGAGGGTCGACATGCCACTGGTGGGCGTGTGTGGGACAGCACGAGGGACGGCAGATGTCGGGAAGGGGGGGCAGGGGCGTCCCCCGAAACGACCGACCCTGCTCACGGGTCGGACGAACCGCTGCCGACGTGGGGGGTTCCGGATTCTGCGTTCAATAGCGCCTCTACGTCGGCCCGAATGGCGGCGTGCAGGGCGTCGATGGAGCGGTGCCCGTCGAGCCGCTGGATGCGGTCGGGGTGCTCGTCGGCGAGGGTGTCGTAGGCCGCCGCAACACGGTGATAAAAGTCGTCGTTCTCGGCCTCCATTCGGTCTCCTTTGGCTTCATCCTCGTCGCGGCGAGCCCGGGCCGTTTCGGGGGCGAGCTCCACGAGGTAGGTGCGGTCGGGCACGAGGCCGTCGGTGACGCGGCGGTGGAACGACTGAAGCCATTCTCCCGACAGCTGTCGGGACACGCCGCGGCCCGCGCCCTGATACGCGGTGGTGGAGTCGTAGAAGCGGTCGCAGATGACAATCCGACCGTCGTCCAGGGCCGGCCGAATGCGCTCGGCCACAAGTTGCGTACGCGCCGCCGAGAACAGAAGCAACTCTGCCATCGGATGCACGTTTAGATCCGGCTCTAGGAGAAGTGAGCGGATCCGCTCGGACAGCTCGGTGCCGCCAGGCTCGCGGACGAGAAGGGTCTCGTGCCCGTTTTCTTGCAGGTATTCGTCGAGAAGCCGGGCCTGGGTGCTCTTCCCGCTCCCGTCGATGCCTTCGAACGTCAGAAGTAGCATGGTGGGGGCCGGGGATCGGTTTCGGGTCCGGAGGGACACTCTGGTACGCTACGACCGGTCTCACGAAGGCGTTATTTTTGCAAGTTCCTTCGCGGAGGCATTATACTTAGGAACGAGCACGTCAGCCGGGGGTCTTAGCGGAGGGGCCCGGTGGTGACTGTGTGTTCTAACAAATCACGTACTGGTGCGGTATGAACACGTTCGATTTCGGCTTCGATGACTTTGAGGACTCGGCGCACGAGGACCCCCTCGAAGATCTGGTGGCCGAATACGAGAAGAATCCTTCCGGATATTTTGACTCCGGTGACCTCGAAGAGATTGCGTCGTTTTACTTCGAGGAGGGAAAGATGGAGAAGGCGCTGGAGGTCATCGATCGCCTCATCGAGCTGCATCCCTACACGTCCGACGCCTGGATGCGGCGGGGCATTCTTCTGAACAACCTGGGCCGCCCGGAGGAGGCGCTGGAGGCCTACGAAGAGGCCCTCGACATCAACCCCACCGACACCGAGACGCTGATCAATCTCGGCATCACGCTCGACAGCCTGGGTCGGGTCGACGAGGCGCTTGACGCGTACCACGAAGCGCTTTCGATCAATCCCCTCCACGGAGAGGCCTTGTTCAACCTCGGGGTCACGCTGGAGCGGGATGAGCAGTTGGAGGAGGCGGTCGATGCCTTCGAACGGTGCACCGACGTGTATCCGGAGCACCCGGAGGTGTGGTACGAGCTGGGCTACTGCTACGACCGGCTCGGCGAGAATGAGAAGAGCGTGGAGGCGTACGACAACCACCTCGACATCGACCCGTACTCGCAGGATGCCTGGTACAACCGGGGCATCGTGCTCAACCGACTGGGGCGCTTCGAGGAAGCGGTGGAGAGCTACGACATGGCGCTCGCGATCCACGACGATTTTGCCTCGGCGTATTACAATCGGGGCAATGCACAGGCCAACCTGGGCGATCTGGAGGGGGCCATCGAGAGCTACGAGCAGGTGCTGGAGCTCGAAGGGCCGGACGCGGCGACCTATTACAATCTCGCGCTCGCGTACGAGGAGAAGGGGAATCTCGATTCGGCCCGCACCTACTACGAAAAGACGCTCGATCTGGAGTCGAAGTACCCAGAGGCCTGGTACGGCCTTGGCTGTTGCTTCGACGCGGACGGGAAATTCGAGGAAGCCCTCGAATGCTTCCGCTACGCCGTGAACCTGAAGTCGAACGTGCCCAAGTTCTGGACGGCGCGGGCCGATTGTGCGTACAAGGCCGGGAAGATGGACGAGGCGCTGGAGTCTTACCAGCACGCCGTGCGGCTCGACGAGTCGAACGAGCACGCGTGGACGGGCTACGCCGAGACGCTTCTGGAGAAGCAAAAGCCCGAAGAAGCCCTTGAGGCGTATCGGCAGGCCCTGGAGCTCGACCCGAAGAGTGCCAGCACGTATTTCCGACAGGCCAAGGCCCTGCTGGCCCTCGGGCGGGCCGACGAGAGCGTTCAGGCCCTCAAGACGGCCTTTCGGCTCGATCCGGCGAAGAAGGACGAATTCCGGCAGGCCTATCCGAAGCTCTACAACAACGACCGCGTCCGCCAGCTCCTCGATCTCGATTCGTAGGCCCTCTCGGGGATGCGTCCCCTCTTGCGCGCTGGCTGTCTGTTGCCCGATCGGAAAACCGTCCTCGGTCGTGGGTAGACGGTCGGGAGAGAGGGCGAAAGGGAGAATGGGTGTGTAGGTCGATATGGGGACGCAGGCCCAATCACGCTCCGTGGCACTACTCCGTCCGTAGCACTCCTCCGTTCGCCCATTCTTGTCCGGCCACATCGGCAAATCTAGGGCAAGAGCGCCTCCGTTCTTCGATCCGTGTCGTCCCAAACATTGCCCTGAGCATGCCCACCACGCCGTTTGCTCTCGTTCGCTACGTGCTCTACGGCGTATTGATGGGGGGAGCCGACGTAATTCCCGGCGTGAGTGGCGGCACCATGGCCCTCATCGTGGGCATCTACGAGCGGCTCGTGCATGCCCTCAGTGAAGCCGTATCATTTGGGCTGGCGGTGCTGCGGCTCGACTTCGAGGCGGCCCGAGAGCACTGGACCGCGGTGCCGTGGGGCCTCATCGTGCCGCTTCTGGGTGGCATCGCCGTCGCGATTCTCGTGGGGGCGAAGGTCATCCCGCCCCTGATGGAGGCCTATCCGCAATCCATGCGGGGACTCTTCTTCGGGCTCGTGGCCGCGTCGCTCCTCATTCCGGCGCGTCGCATCGAGCGGGTGACGATGCTGCGCATTGGGATCGGGCTCGCCTGTGCGATTGGGGCCTTTTTTCTGACGGGCCTTCCGGCGCTCGCCGTATCCGACCCGAGTCTGCTGCGCGTCTTCTTCTCCGCGACGGTGGCCATCTGCGCGATGATTTTGCCCGGCGTGAGCGGGGCGTTTTTGCTGGAGGCGCTGGGCATCTACACACCCACGCTAGAGGCGCTCAACGGGCTCGAATGGGGCTACGTACTCACGTTTTGTGCGGGGGCGGCCGTGGGGCTCGGCGCGTTCGCGACGCTCCTCGACCTCCTGCTTACCCATCGCCACGATGCGACGATGGCGGCGCTCGTCGGACTCATTGCGGGAGCGCTCCGCGCTCTATGGCCCTACGTGGGGCCGCACCGCGCCCTTCGGTGGCCGGAGGCCGGGGAACCGGTGGTGTCGGTCGCCGTGCTGGCGCTGGCCGGGTTCGGGGCCGTGCTCGCACTCCTGTACTGGGGCTCGTCGGCTTCGAAAGAACGAGCGACGGCCTCCAAGTCGTAACGTCGTCCCGGTCCCGCCTCGTCCCAATTCCTGTTTCAGCGTCTAATGCGTCACCTCGCTCTCCTCTTCGGCTCCGGTCTCGCGGTCCTTCTCCTGGGAGGGTGTGCCACGGCGCAGTTCGGGGGGAACTCCTCGTCGCGGCTCGACTCCCTGCGCGCCGAAAATGCGACCCTGCGCGCGCAACTCCGTCGGGCCGAGGACTCTCTGGACTTTCGCGAGGACGTGCAAACCGGCCAGTACTATCGCGACCTGCGCGTCCTGAACGATCGGCTCAACCGTCTCACCTATGAGGTGCGGACGCTTCGGGACGGAGGGCAAACGGTGCGCGTGCTCTCGGCCGACGCGCTGTTCGAGCCCGCAACCGCGACGCTCACGTCCGCCGGGGCCGAGCAGCTCCAGACCGTCATTGCGCGTCTCCAGGCAGCCTATCCCCGCCGGACGATTCGGGTGGAGGGGCACGCCAGCGACACGCCCCTGGGCGAGGAACTCCAGAAACAGTTCGCGTCGAACTGGGAGCTCTCGGCGGCACGTGCTACCACCGTCGTTCGCCATCTGATTTCGGAGAGTGGCCTCGACCCCACCCAGTTCATCGCCGTCAGCTACGGGGCCACGGATCCGGTGGCCTCGAACGAGACGGCACGCGGACGCCGCCGCAACCGACGGGTGCGCATCGCCGTGCTGCCGTCGCCCCGCGACTACTCGCGCCCCTTCGAGACGGCGTGGTGAGTCGCCCGATACTGCTGACGTTTTCAATTTCGTGTTTCGACGCGTTTCCGTCCGTCAACCCGGGAGCAGCTTCCCATTGAACGATGCGCAGCTGGATCCGATCAGGCTCGTTGACCACCGCCCAAGGGCTGTTCTTACTGGTATTTTTCGGGGCCGGCGGGTATGGGCTCTACGCGGGGGGCGTGTCGTATCTTGAGGGGACACCGCTTGCGTCTCCGCAGGTCTTTATTCCCCTTCTGGCTGGACTCCTCTTCGTCGTGGGGTCTGGACGGATGTTGCTAAAGGGACTCCGCGGAGAGACAGACGAGGGACCGTCCTCGCCGCCGGAGGATGCGCCGTGGACGGTGCGGTCGGCGTGGGAGACAAATGAGATTTCCGAAGAGCCCGCCGACGGGTCTCTGGCATTCTTCGCGGTGTTCTGGAATCTCATCGCCTGGCCGCTGGCGGGCTATGTTTTCTATGATGCGGTGTGGCAGGCAGCCGATCCGGAATGGGGCGTGCTCTTCGTCCTCCTCTTCCCCGCGGCAGGGCTCGTCCTCGGCTGGCTTGCCGTAAAGCAGGTGCTGCACCGGCAAAAGTTCGGCGTCTCCACGCTCGTCATGGAGACCATGCCGGGCCGGCTGGGCCGTCGCCTGCGGGCCCGGCTCCGCACGGGCGTGCCACCCGATTCGGTTCCCGACGACGGCTTTCACGTGCGCCTCTCTTGCTACCACCGCTACGTACGGGTAACGCGAGACAGTGACGGGGGCACCGATCGGGACGTGAAGAAGGACCTCAAATGGCGGGACGAAACGCACATGCGCGGCCAGTCGCGGGCCGATGGAACCGGCACCGAGGTGCCCATCTCCTTCGAGGTGCCGGCGGACCTACCGCCGTCTCCGCCCTACGAGACCGAAGACCGAATGCTCTGGGAACTCGACGCATCGGCTGAGCTCAGTGGGTTGGACTACGAGGTCTCCTTCGAGATCCCCGTGTTTGAGCCCGAGGACACGGCGGCCGAATCGGACGGGACGCCAGCTTCGGAGGCCGAGGACGTCACTCGGGGAGCGGAAGAGGACAGTGAAGATGCAGGACTGCAGCGAGAACGAGACGCCGAGTCACAGCAGGATCCGTACGCGCAGCACGAGGTTGGCGGCGACTTTTCTGAGCCGGTGAGCGACGGCATTCGCATGGAGGGGCGGCCCGGGCGGGGACTGACCTTTTCGTTCGCGCCGGCCCGGGCCAAGGGCATGGCCACGTTGTTGACGGTGTTGGGGCTGGGAATGCTCGTGGGGGGCGTGTTTGCCTTCGGGGCGTCGTTCTTGTTTGGGCTCCTACTCGTGGGATTTGGGGGACTTGTGGCCTACGGAGCGTGGCAGAAATGGACGTACGCCAGCACGGTTGCCGTCGATGACGGGCAGATTGCGGTCACGAGGGGACCGTTTGGAAAAGGGAAGCCGCGTCGTTTTCCCTGTTCGGCCCTGGAGGACGTGACGGTGCAGGCGCGGGGGCGCGGCGGCGACACGACCTACTACACGTTAGCCCTTACGCTTGCCGACGCGGTCGTGCAGGGGAGTAAGGGAAGTGGGGCACAGCTCGCGAAATGGATGGAGCAGGTTGGAGGAAAACGGGCGAGCGATGTCGCCGATCAGGTTCAGGACGAGGTGGAAACCGCCACACAGTCGGTCCGCGTCGCGGGCGACTTGACCAACAAGCAGGAGGCCGACTGGATTGCGGATCGCCTGCTTGAGGCCGCCGAGCGAGAAGCCTCGTTTCACTGACGACTCTCCGGCCCCATGTGCGATTCCCTTCGATCAGCGAGGACAGCATGAAGCGAGCGCTCCAGATTTTTGGTTCGGTCATCGCCGCTCTTCTGATCGGGGCGGTGGGGTTCTTTCTGTGGGCGAGCTCGGGCCGTCTGCCGGCGGAGGACCTCACGCAGATCCGCACGTACGAGTCTGCGTCCGACAAGACGGCCCCGGACACCCTCACGGTGACGACTTACAACATCGGCTACCTGTCGGGCATGACGAACAACGAGCCGGTGGTGCGATCGGATAGTCTCTTCTCCGCGAACATAGACCAGGCCGTCCGCTTCTTTCGGCGCGTCGATCCCGACATTGCTGGGCTCCAAGAGATTGATTTCGGCGGGGCGCGGGTCGCCCACATGCACCAGCTCGACACCCTCGTCGCCCGGCTCGGCTACCCTACCGCGGCGCAGGCCGTGAACTGGGACGAGCGCTACCTGCCGTTTCCCTACGGCCGCCCCGCCGTCAATTTCGGACGCACCCTCTCCGGCCAGGCTGTTCTCAGTCGATTTCCGATTCGGCGGCACGTCCGCAACGTCCTCCCCCGCCCGCCGCAGCTGTTTTTTCGGGACGCGTTCTACCTCGATCGCCTCGCCCAGGTGGCTGTCGTGGATCTCGGAGGGCATCCCCTCGTCGTCATCAACGTGCACCTGGAGGCGTTCCACGTCGGGACGCGGGAGGAGCAGGCCCGGATCGTGAACGACCTCTACCGCCGCCTCGCCGATAACAACATTCCAGCGCTCCTGCTCGGCGACTTCAACAGCCGTCTCCGTCGCGCCGGTGTTGCATCACCGGACGAGACGATGAAACTCCTGCTGGACGGTACGAACTTACGACCCGCGATCACCGCCACTCCGGGGGACACGGCCCACGCCACCTATCCCGCCGAAGCGCCGACCCGCCGCATCGACTACATCTTCTACTCCCCACGCTTCTTCAAATCCGCGGACGCGCAGCGGTGGTGCGGCGCCCCCAATCCTCCGTCCGACCACTGCGCCGTCACGGCGACCCTCCGCCTCACGCCGCCAGCCGAGGAGTGGCCGACCCATCAGGCCCTTCCATCGCTAGAAATTCGGTTGGGCGAGTAGCCGAGACTTCCGTCGGGGAACGACACTGACCCCCACGCTCCCACACGCTCTACTCCCACGCCCACAGGCTCTTTCGTCCCCTCATCCATTCGCCGGAGTTATGCTGTCTCCAGTTCACGGGACTCTTCGGTCTCCGATTCGCTCCAGTTGGTCGCCTCGGCCACGTTCTGGCACTGGTGGCACCGGATGTCACGGTCCTGCACCTGGTAGCAGGGGCGCTCGCTGCCCGGCGTTGGCGTCTTTACATTCGGCAGCTGAAGCTGCGCGGCCGTCATGTCCGCCAGCGTCTCGATGAACTTGGGGTGGCTGTTGAGGCCCGGCATCACCTCGTAGTGCTCCGGAATCGGAGCGCCCTCTTCCTCCAGCTCCTCCGGAATCTCGATGGCCAGCTCGTAGCTCGTCTCGATGTGGTCGGTCACGAACGCCACCGGAATCACGAGTACGTCCTCGCCCTCTTCAGCGAGCTCCTCCACCGTGTCGTCCGTCGCTGGCGTGAGCCAGTCCGACGGGCCGACCTTGCTCTGGAAGGCGGTGCTAAAGTCGTGGTCGAAGCCGCGCTGCTCCATCACGTGCTTCACCGTGGAGTGGACGAGGCAGCAGTATGGATCCTGCCGCTCCTCCATCTCCGTGAGCGGCGTGCCGTGCGCGCTGAAGAGGAGGTGCACATCGTCGCGCACGTCATCGGGAAAGCGCGCCAGCCCCTCGTCGATACGGTCGTTCAGGGCCTCGATGTATTTGGGGTACGTGGCGTATTCGAACACGAAGCTGGTGGGCCAGACCGGAATCTCGCCGGACTTCTCCAGCTCGTGCCAGTAGACGAGTGAGGCGCCGGTCGTGGTCTTGGAGTACTGCGGGTAGAGGGGGAGTAGCACCACCTTGTCCACGCCGTCCGCCTGCATCTGCGCCGCCGTCTGCTCGCTGGTCGGCTCCCAGTACCGCATGGCCATGTACGTCTTGAATGTGGCCCCCGTCTGCGCCGCGTACTGCTCATTGAGCCTGTGCTCCAGATTTTCGGCCTGCTCACGCGTGAGCGGATTGATCGGAGAGCCTCCGTCGTCGCTGATTTCCTTGTAGTCCTCGGCCACCGACTTCGACCGAAAGTACGAGATGATCTTGGAAAACGCTTGGCGGACCCGCCCCCGAGCCTGGAAGTAGACGACCTCCGAGAAGTCGATGATGGCCGGGTCCATGAACAGGTTGTAGAGGAACGGCTCCACGGCCTCCTCGCCGTCGGGGCCGCCCAGATTGAGGAGCACGACCCCTACTGTGTCCCCCGATTCCACGCCGAGCTTTGCGGAGGGGAAGAACTCCCCATTCACCATCCGGGGGTCGCTGTTGTAGTCTTCGCGGTCGTAGCGCTGGATGAACTCGTACGGCGTCATGGAAGTGCAGAAGAAGCTTGTGCGGGGACGATCATCAAGGCAGCAGTTGCACAAACGGGGACAGGAACGGAAGACTCCCCGAGCCCCCGAATCGTTGCAAATGCGTTTCGGTATTCTCGCAACGGGCTGGGGCCGTTGTTCGGTCCCGGATTCCCGGCCGATTTACATTTCTCGACATCGGGAGAAGTCGGAGGAAAACAAACTACTGTCCCGCAGAATACGCTCATTGCAACCGATCGATCATCCGCTCTTCGCTGTTTGCAGATCCATGCCGATTTCTCGTCGACGATTTCTTGCGCTCGGGGCGGTAGGAGCCGCGACGCTTGCCACGCGCCCTTTGATCGCGGCGCATCGGAGCGCCAATGAGTGGCAGGCGGCGCCGTCGCTCCCCTGGTCCACGCAGGAGGTCTACGGCACGACGTGGAAGGGGCGGATTGTCATCGCCGGGGGACTTCGCTCGGCTGCCGACAGCAATCGACAATTTACGACGCTGGCGGGAACGGCTCTTTTCGATCCCTCCGAGGGCACCTGGACGAAAGGTCCAGACCTTCCGGCGCCGCGGCACCACATCGTGCTCGCGGCGGTCGGCGGCACGGTGTACGGCTTTGGGGGCTTCGTAGGGGAGACCCTGCGCACCGGCTTTCAGTTTCGGGATGATGTGTACGCGTTCGACGGGGAGGCGTGGAGCCGTATCGGCGCGACGCCGGTTCCACTCGGCGAAACCGTTGCGCTCGCCCACGACGGGCGCATTCATCTTCTGACGGGAAGTGTGCATCCCGGCGACGGGTCGACACGGGGCGCGTCGGGCAGGCACCTGGTTTATGAACCCGGCGCTGATGCTTGGACCGAAGCCCGGCCCGTGCCCACGGCGCGGAGCAGCGCCACCGGGGCGGTCCTCGACGGCCAACTGTACGTCGCGGCCGGGCGCCGCACCGATGATGGCGTGACCAATCTCGGAGCACTGGAGCGGTACGATCCAGAGAGTGACAGCTGGACCGAACTGCGTCCCGTGCCGCAGCCGTCCGGGGGTCTGGCGGGGGCCGCGCTCAACGGCACGCTCTACGTCTTCGGCGGGGAATACTTTTCGGAGAACGGGGGCGTGTACGCGCACACCTGGGCGTACGCCCCCGAGTCTGACACCTGGGCCGAACAGCCTCCCATGCGCACGCCCCGGCACGGCCTTGCCGGCACCACCCTCGACGGGCGCATCTACGCCATTGGAGGCAACACCGCTGCTGGCATCGGCGCCGCCACCTCGTCCGTCGTCGAAACCCTCACCCCTGCCGAAAACTGATTGTTCGCTTTAGACTCCTCTCACCATCCGTGACTCGCCAACTCGTGACTCATCAACTCATGACTCATCTCCCAACGGCCTCCGGCACGCCCCGCTGAACACACCGAACTCGCCCGCCCAAACCCTGCCCTGCCATGACTATCGACGTCTATGCCGACATCGCCTGCCCCTGGTGCTACGTGGGCCGCGCCCGCCTGAAACAAGCGCTCGACCAACGCCCCGGTCTTGACGTGACCCTGCAGTGGCGCCCCTTCCAGCTCCAGCCCAACCTGCCCTCGGACGGACGCAACTTCCGGACCGTGCTGGAACAGAAGTTCGGAAGCTGGGATCGCGCCCGGCAAATGTTCGACCGTATTCGGAAAATGGGGGACGAGGAAGGTCTCACATTTGACTTCGACGCCATCGAGGTGGCGCCCAACACCGCCGACGCGCACCGGCTCGTCCTCTGGGCGCAGGAGCAGGATGCCGGCGACGCCATGGCCACCGCGCTCTTCCAGGCCTACTTCTCGGAGGGGCGAAATGTCTCGGATCGGGACGTGCTCGTCGCGTGCGCCAAGGACATTGGCCTCGACGCGGAGGCAGCGCGATCGCTTCTGGAGGAAGAGAAGTACGCTGACGAGGTCCGCGCCAGTCAGCAGCAGGCGCAGCGACAGGGCATTACCGGGGTCCCCTGCTACGTCTTCGGCGGGAAGCACGCCGTAATGGGGGCGCAGCCTGTCGGTGTCCTGACGGAGGCCCTCGACGACGCCGCGACCGAAGCACCGGCTGGCGAATAGAGATCAGACGACTTCGACATTCGGTGCGCCGTCCCGTAGGTTCGAATGGGGGGAAATCCGCGTCGCGAGCGGGATCCGCCCGACCGCCATCCGTCCAACTCTGAACCCCGAGCCGAAATTCTATGGGTCGAACACGCATCATGTCTCCGGAGCGGGCCCAGCGCACGCTCCGACGTCTCGCCTATGAGGTCATTGAACACAACCGCGGGGCCGACTCGCTCGAACTCTTCGGCATCCAGCAGAGTGGGGTGCCGATCGCTCACGCCATCGCGGAAGAGATCAGTGTGGTTGAGGAAACAGCCGTCGAGGCCTACGATCTCGACGTCACTTCCTTTCGAGACGACCGCCCCGAGCTCGACCCGCCGGTACCGTCACACGACGTGGACGTGACAGATCGGGACGTCATTCTCGTTGACGACGTGGTCTTTACGGGGCGCACGGCCCGCGCCGCCCTCGACGCCGTCCTTCAGTATGGGCGGCCACGCAGCATCCAACTCGTCGTACTCATCGATCGGGGGCACCGCGAGTACCCTATTCAGCCCGATTGCACTGGGCGTCGTCTCCAGACAAAGCACCAGGAGCGGGTCATCGTGGAGACCGACGAAGAGTTCGCGGTCTACGTGGAAGATTGACTGAGACTCCAGCCTAGTTGAGAGCTGTCGTGTCCTTCGAGGTTGAGTCCGGAGCAGGAACTTGCGTCGAATCGTTGGAGGTGAACAAGCGAATTTCCGCTCCGGCTCGTACCTTCGTTCCCGGTGCCCGCCCCTGCCGCCGCACGAACAGCGTTGTCGACGACGTGTCCGCCGCCTGAGACGTATCCTGCGTCGACGTCGGTGTGCGCGGATTGACGACGATGGCCCGGAGCTTTTGTCGAAGCAGCAGGTCTTGGGCCTCCTTCACGGTCCGCCCAACGATGCTCGGCACCTGAACGGTATCTTTACCGAGTCCGGTACTGTACCACAGGTTCACAGTCCCGCCCGTTTTGAGCGAGTCGCCGGGTTCAGGTTTCTGTCGGGTAATCGTGTTGGGGTAGGGGGAGGGGATCGAGTCCGGACTCACCGTCCCCACCTCGAGGCCGATTGAAGAGACTCGGTTTTTGGCCTCCCGGACCGAGATTCCGTTGAAGTCGGGTACGTCAACCATTGGGACCTCCCCGGCATTGACCGTCAGGTACACACGGCGTCCCGGCTTTACATCCGCGTCCGGAGGCGGGTTTTGGTCCACCACCACGTTCTGGGCGACGTTGGGGTTGTAGCGACCGACCTGACGCTTGACCGTAAGCTCTCGATTTTGAACCAGCCGTTTCGCATTCTCAAAGGACCGATCCTCCACGTCAGGCACGCGGACGGCCACGCCATGACGTGTATATGTTGGCATGATCACAGCGTCGACCAGAAAGTACACGCCGATGCCGAGAACCAAAAGGCCCCCAAGTCCTCCCCAAAAGTAGGAGTTCCGGAAGAGGGTCCGAAGCCAGTCAAGGGCCGCCTGTGCTGTCTGGAGGAGGCGCATTACCGAAGAAGCGTGTGGAAGTAATGAAGGCCGATTTCGGATGCCGCACCATTTTCGGTCGCAAGGGAGAGCGCCTGGAGCAACGCATCGGCAGAGTAACATGAGTCGGGTCGTGCAGTTTCCCTGTTGGCATCGGCCCTGCCAGTAAGGATAGGCGAGAGTAGAACAAGAAACGGTTGCTTGTTGTCCACCTGTTCTTGACACGACGGGCCGGAACAGCAGAATGGTCTTCATGTCTAACGCTGTCCCTGAATGGAGAGGGCGCGACACTGCGCCCGGGTTCTCTGTCAGTGGTGAAGACGCGCCGCGACGATTTAATTCGGATTCACGCAGTGGGGTGAAACCAATCCTCACTCGCCGAGTCTAATGCGGACGCAGTAACACAACGCGGGGGAATCTGCCCTGCGAGCAGTGGCGAGGGTTGAGCCCGGTAGTCCTGCAAGAGAAGTGTGAAAAGGTGGGTTCATGCCTTGACAAGGAGGAAAAATCTCCGTACTGTATGAGTCCGCGCTTAACGGAAATATGCCAGCGCGGCAGTGTTCTTTGACGGAATTGGAAGCATAGCGAGTCCTTGTCGATTCCTTTTCGCCTTCATGGCGAAAAGCGAATGCGATCGGGCTAGATCCAAGCTTTCCTACTACGGAGAGTTTGATCCTAGCTCAGGACGAACGCTGGCGGCAGGCTTAACACATGCAAGTCGCACGAGAACGTCCTGGCTTTGCCAGGACAAGTACAGTGGCGGACGGGTGCGTAACGCGTAGATAACCTGCCCTCAGGCGCGGGACAATCACGGGAAACCGTGGCTAATACCGCACGTCGTCTGGACCCCGCATGGGGACCAGATGAAAGCCTTCGGGCGCCTTTGGATGGGTCTGCGTCGGATTAGCTTGTTGGTGAGGTAACGGCTCACCAAGGTAACGATCCGTAGCTGGTCTGAGAGGACGATCAGTCACACTGGGACTGAGACACGGCCCAGACTCCTACGGGAGGCAGCAGTGGGGAATCTTGCACAATGGGGGAAACCCTGATGCAGCCATGCCGCGTGGAGGAAGACACCCCTATGGGGCGTAAACTCCTTTTCTGAGAGAAGAAACCCCTGTAGCTTCAGGGTGTGACGGTATCTCAGGAATAAGCACCGGCTAACTCCGTGCCAGCAGCCGCGGTAATACGGAGGGTGCAAGCGTTGTCCGGAATCACTGGGCGTAAAGGGTGCGCAGGCGGG
>Ga0207797_1000455_pt1 | contig 31583 bp, 31 predicted proteins | sample PRCRCaboRojoPR_6_FD_187275 | JGI IMG/M metagenome (GOLD analysis project Ga0207797, IMG submission 187275) | Marine sediment microbial community from Cabo Rojo, Puerto Rico - PR CR 10% Liquid 1 (SPAdes) | ecosystem: Environmental > Aquatic > Marine > Coastal > Sediment | place: Cabo Rojo, Puerto... | reverse complement strand
AGATCGCGCGACCAACCTCGCTTTGACTGAACTCAGTTCGGTCAAAGCGAGGTTATTGTCTATAATGGTGCCGGGGCGGCATACCGCCCCGGCTTGCCAGATACTCGATAAGCCGCCGGCTCACCAAACTTTTTCCAATTACCAGACCTTCCATCCTTGGTGGGCCCAATCTGCACATTGGCACAGATCTTCATATCCATGCCCCCTTATCGCTGGAAGTATCAAGGAATAAAAAAAAGCCGAGTGCCTGATTCTTTTTGAAGAATCAGGCACTCGGCTTTCCAAGTCTGCTATGTCAATAGAGTTGGGCGGGTCATACCCGCTCAACTCTATTGAAAGTAGCGGAAGAAGTCGCTTTCCGGGGTCAGCACGAAGCGCGTCCGATTGCCCAGGCTCTTCCGGTAAGCGTCCAGGCTGCGCACAAAGGAGTAGAACTCCTTATCATTACTAAAGGCCTGGCCGTATATCTTGGTCGCCTGGGCATCGCCCTCGCCCTTGAGGATTTCCGCCTTCCTGTTGGCTTCAGCCAGCATGATGGTCCTGTCCTTGTCCGCCTCGGCACGTATCTTGGCCGCCTCTTCGTGCCCTTCGGAGCGATAGCGCTTGGCTTGTCGATCCCGCTCGGACTCCATCCTGGCGAAGATGGCCTTCTGGTTCTCCGGAGGCAGATCGGTCCGCTTGATACGCACATCGATGATCTCGATGCCGTACTTCTTCAAGTCCTGCTTGGTCGTCTCCTTGACCTTGCGCATAATCTCGTTTCGCTTGGTGGCCACGATCTCAATGAGATTGTAGCGGCCCAAGGCGACCCTGAGCTCCGAGTAGACTATCTCGTCGAGCCTGGAGACACCGGCGCTCACCGTGCCCACCTTGCGGTAGAAAAGCAGCGGATCCTCGATGCGCCAGCGAGCGTAGTTGTCCACGACCAGGGTCTTCTTATCCTTGGTGATGATCTCGGCCGGATTAGCGTCGTACTCCAGAATCCGGTGATCAAACTTGATCGCGTTCTGCACAAAGGGAAGCTTGAAATGCAGCCCCGGTCCAACCGCGTCGCCGACCGGTTTTCCCAGCTGCAGCACAATGGCCCGCTGGGTCTCATCCACGGTATAGAAGCACTGGGCGATGCCCACGAGCAGAAGGACCAACACGATCACCACAGCGACAGGTGTTTTTTGTACCGCCATTATTATCTCACTCCTTTATAGCCAGGGGGAAGCAATGTGCGCCCGCGTTGCGCAGACTGCTGGTCCGTCCCGCCAAGTTTCCACTACCTTGTCGTACTCTTCGTGTTTTTCCCGCCTGAAGCCCCTCTTGGCAGCTCGTTCATGGGCAGATAGGGGACGATCTTCTCGGCTGCCCTGTCCGAAAGGAGCATTTTGTCGCCTGATTCTTCCAGTATCTGCTCCATGGTCTCCAGGTAGAGCCGCTTCTTGGTTACATCCTGAACCTCTTTGTACTCCTGCCACAGCTTGAGGAAGCGGTCGCTCTCGCCCTTGGCCTGCCTGATCTTGGATTCCTTGTAGGCCTCGGCCTCGTTCAGGATATTGGCCACCTTCCCCCTCGCCTTGGGGATGATGTCGTTGCGGTAGCCTTTGGCGTTGTTGATCAGCCGGCTCTTATCCTCCCGGGCGCTGGCTACGTCCTTGAAGGCATCGACCACCTGCTCCGGCGGATGGACGTCCTGGAGCTTGACCGCAGTCACCACGATGCCGCTGTTGTAGCTGTCCAGAGTGGATTGCAGGAGCCGCATGGTCTCGTTTTGCACGGCGAACTTCTCGGCCGTCAGCACGGCCTCGATCTCGTTGTTGCCGATGACATCCCGCATGGCCGCTTCGGCCGCATCCCGCACCGTCTTCTGTGGCTGACTGATATTGAACAGATAGTTCTGGGCGTCCTTGATGCGATATTGGACAATGAACTGGACATCAACGATATTCTCGTCGCCGGTAAGCATGAGTGATTCCTTGGGCACCTTCTGGAAGCTCTTGTCAGTCAGACTGCTGTACTCTGAGGTTCGAAAGCCGATCTCCTCGCGCCGGACCTCGGTCACGCTCGGGGTCTTGACAGATTCTATCGGATAGGGAAGATGGAAATGTGGACCTGGCTGGGTTATGCGGGTGAATGCCCCAAAGCGTTGAACAACGCCAACCTCCTTGGGGTTGACGATATAGAAGCCGCTGGCCAGCCAGAGTAAAATAAGTATCCCGCCGATCAGCAGGATGCCGCCCCCTCGAAACAGCTTCAGGCTCTGTACCTTTCGTTTGAGCTCATCAAAATCTGGAGACGGACCCTTTCCGCCTCCACCGCTGCCAGACTGCCGGCGCCTCTTCTCTTGAAGCTTATCCCAATCCCAACTCATAGTTTACGCCTCTCGGTTATCTGGTGACAATGTTCGTGATCATGGAGTCAGCGATCCGAGCTGTGCATAAGTCTCTCAAGTCGCAAAGCCGGCTCCCTGTTTTCCTCTTACCCTTTTGGCCGCTCAACCGTTTTACTCCGGACTGTTGGAGTGTATCTGCGTTTTTGGACAGAGAACGGGCATCCTGCCATCCTCTGTCTTTCAGGCCCCTCAGGCAGGAGCATTTCCAGTGTGACTCCTCTGACAAGCTTGCCAAGGAGGTCAATCTGATTTATTGTCCGGCAATGCCCTGAATGCTGCCCAAGCTGAAGGTGTCGTTCATTCAGCTTGAGTGCTCTTCTTCAGGCCCTGGGACCACTGAAAGCATTGGATCCATCTGCACCCCGTGGCTATGATCTATCTCCTCACAAAACCGATCCCTTGAAAAGACGTGCTCCACGGCCTTTTGGCTGATCTCCCGGATAGAACGCTGAGCAGTGCTGATCGATCCGGTTGCAGAGCAGGCATCGCTTATTTTGGAAAAAACGGCAAGGCAAGGAGTGGGTATGCTGCCGATCAAGCAAGATGTCTTCAGGGCCTATGATATCAGAGGTGTTGTCCAAAAGGATTTCGATCCGGAATGGGTGGAAACCCTTGGTAAAGCCTGCGGGACGTACTTCCAGCAAAACGGAGTCACGCAGGCCGTGGTGGGGCGCGACTGCCGGCACAGCTCGCCTGAATACCAGGAAAAGATCATCGAAGGGCTCGTCTCGACGGGTGTCGATGTCATCGCTCTTCCTATGGTTCCTACACCGGTGTTCTACTTTGCCGTAAAATACCTGCAGCGTCAAGCTGGAGTTATGATCACGGCTAGTCATAACCCCCCGGAATTCAACGGCTTTAAGGTTTGGTCCGGCAACAACACCATCCATACTGATGAGATCCAGAAGATTTACCGGATCATGAAGTCCGGAGACTTTGCCGGCGGCAAAGGCATCACCAGCGAGATGGACATCACCCCAACCTACCTGGAAACCTTGGCGGCACAGACGCAGCTGTCTGCGCCGGTGCGGGTTGTGGTTGACGGCGGCAACGGCAGTGCCGGCCTGGTCTGCGCCGAGCTGCTGCGCCGAGTCGGAGCCGAGGTCATTCCCATCTACTGCGAGCCGGATGCCTCCTTTCCGAATCACCATCCCGATCCAACCGTTCTGGAGAATATCCAGGATCTCATCGAGCAGGTCCACAGGCACAAGGCGGCTCTGGGCATCGGCTTGGACGGAGACGGCGACCGGATTGGCGTCGTGGACGAGAAGGGACAGATCCTTTACGGCGATCAGCTTTTGGCCATCTTCGCCAGGCAGGTCCTGGCCGAAAATCCTGGGTCGACGGTCATTGGAGAGGTCAAATGCTCTCATCTCCTCTTCCGGGACATCGAGAGGCATGGCGGCCATCCAGTCATGTGGAAAACCGGGCACTCGCTGATCAAGGCCAGGATGAAGGAGAGCGGGGCTTTGCTGGCCGGAGAGATGAGCGGTCATATGTTCTTTGCCGACCGCTATTACGGCTTTGATGACGCTCTGTATGCCGCCCAGCGCCTGGTGGAGATCGTCGGCCAAAACCCGGACTTCCCTGTCAGCAGGTACCTGGAGGAATGGCCCACAACATTCAACACCCCCGAGATCCGTGTTGAATGCCCTGAGTCGATCAAGTTCGATCTGGTGGATCGGGCCAGAGAGCACTTCACAAAGCAAGCCACCAATGCCGAGATCATCGATGTCGACGGCATCCGGATCGACTTCGGTGACGGCTGGGGGCTGCTCCGCGCCTCGAACACCCAGCCCGTGTTGGTGCTCAGGTTCGAAGCGGAAACCGAAGAGCGGCTGGCCGAAATTCGCTCCTTCTTCGAGGATCCCCTCAAGCGCTGGATCGAGGAGATGTCCGGGTGATATTGCCCCATTCGGGTCCAAGATCTGGCTCGGCCTGACGAATCGGTGATTCCCAGCAGCTCGGCCCAATACCCACTCGTCGCAGGCTTACACAGACTATGCTGCACAGGCCTGAAAAACCCGCGTCCACATCTGCAGCCTCGAGGCTCTTGCGCACCACCGGCTTGATCCTTGTCTTTTTTTGCACCGGGCTTGTCTTCTGGAAGCACTTCGACGGCAGCCTGGGGGGATTGGGACAGCCGGGAACAATCCGAGACGATACCGGGAGGCTGACCCACCAGCAGACGCAGACCATTCAAGACTTCGCAGCAGCTCTCAAGCAGAGCTTCGGGCTGGACTTTCACCTGGAGATCAGCCATGGTCGGCCCGATGAGCCTGATTTGGAAGCTGAGGATCTCTATCTTGGGCTCTTTCCGGAAAAACGGCGGGTCGTGGTTGTTTTCCCTGCCCTCTTGAAAAGGTCGCTGTCGAAGAGCGCCCTAGATTCCTTACAGGAGCGGCACTTTGAGGACTATTGGTCACGGGGTGGCTGGCCGCAAGGCCTCTCTGCCTGGATGAACCGGCTTTGGTCCTGCCTAGCGGACATGCGGGTCCCGCACTGACTCCAATGCCACCACTCCTGGTTTCAATCCGCCTGGCCGAAGAAGCGGACAGCAAAACGGCTTACTGCTCAGACCTTGAGAAACGCACAGTATCACCAATCCTGAGGAAAGCGCATACATGACCAAACCCCAGCACCTTCCCACGGCCACAGTCTTCACCGACGGGGCCTGCCTGGGCAACCCGGGCCCCGGGGGATGGGCGGCCATAATCGATGCAGACGGCGAGCGGCGAGAGCTTTCCGGCGGCTTCTCTCGAACGACCAACAACCGCATGGAGCTCCTGGCCCTCATTGAGGCCCTGGAGCAGCTGCACGAGCCGCGCCAGGTCGAGCTGGTCACCGACTCCAGGTATCTGCATGACGCCCTGGCCAAAGGCTGGCTTACGCGCTGGCAGTCCAACGGCTGGCGAACCGCCTCCAAGTCCCCAGTCAAGAACCAGGACCTCTGGAAAAGGCTGCTGCCGCTTATACACAAGCATCGGCTCACAGTGACCTGGACCAGAGGGCATCACGGGCACCCGGAGAACGAACGCTGCGACCTCCTGGCCAGCCGGGCGGCTCAGGCTCCGACGCTCAATGAGGACAAGGCATATCTGGAACAGGGATAGCGCTCATGGATCAGGAGCAGCTGGCCACCATTCAAGAACGCATCGGGTATCGTTTTTCCCGAGCGGAGCTGTTGCTCCAGGCTCTGACGCACAGCTCCTACGCCAATGAGCACAACGGCCTTGTGGACAACAACGAACGGCTGGAGTTTCTCGGTGACGCCGTTCTGGAGCTCTGCGTTTCCGAGGAGCTGTTCAAGCGCTTCCCGGATGCCCGGGAAGGCGAGCTGACCAGCCTCCGAGCCAAGCTGGTCAGCGAGCCCACCCTGGCCGATCTGGCCAGGCGTCTCGGCCTTCACGAAGGCCTGCTGCTGGGCAAAGGCGAGGAGCACCAAGGTGGCCGGGACCGCGACGCCGTGCTCTGTGATTGCCTGGAGTCCATTATCGGAGCCGCCTTTCTGGATGCCGGGTACTCCGGCGCCAGGGCCCTGGTCGATCGCCTCTTTACCGACCTCTGGCCCACCGAAGCCCTGACGCCCCGCCGGAAAGACTTCAAGAGCCGGCTCCAGGAGAAGACCCAGAAGCATTTCAAGGAGCGCCCCATCTACAGCCTGATCGACAGCTCCGGCCCGGAGCATGCCAAAACCTACACCGTTCAGCTGACCCTGCCGGATGGAACGGTCTACAGCGCTACCGCTTCCAGCGTGAAAAAGGCCGAGCAGCTGGCCGCCAAAGCGGCCCTCAATGCAGCCTTTTAAAGCCTGCATTACCTCTTCAGATTGACCACCTCCTGGAGCATCTGATCCGTGGTGGTGATGGTACGGCTGTTGGCCTGGAAGCCCTTCTGGGTGACGATCATCTTGACGAACTCCTCGGAGATGTCCACGTTGGACTGCTCCAGGGAGTTGGAGGATACCGCCCCCAAGCCCCCGGTTCCAGGAGCTCCTGTCGCAGCGGAGCCGGATGCCCGCGTCTCGGTGAACAGGGTACCCCCTGCCCGGCTCAAGCCTTGCTTGCTGGGAAAGTCGGCCAGGTTGAGCTGGTAGAGGTTGAGCACCTCGCCGTTGGAGTACCTCCCTGAGACCACCCCGTCCTGCGAGACGCTGATATCCTGAAGGTAGCCGGAGGTATACCCGTCCTGGGCCTGGTTGATGGTCGTGGATCCGGAGCTGTAGTTGGTCGAGGACAGCTCCTCGACCTCCACGCTGTCCATGAAGGGGACGCTGTCGGGGTCAGTGCCGACGCTGTCGACAGTGACGTTCGCGCTCCAGGTCGAGCTCTCCGAGTTCCCGCCGAAGTTGATGGCAATATCTTGCGGCTGGCTTGCCCCGGTGAAGTTGGCCGTAGCCACGGGATGACCGTTCTCGAAGTTGTTCTGAGTGCTCCAGCTGGTCAACAGATCAGGATTGGCCCCGCCGCCGTTATGGGTAAACGCGCTCGTATTGCGCAACTCACCGCTGCTGGTGAAGGTCATGGTCCCTGCCATGAGGATACCCTTGTTTTGCACCCCTGCGCCGCTGAAGTCCGCCCGGTTATCCTCGCTCGGCGGCACTGTCACCAGGTACTCCCAAAACTGATCGCCAGAGTCATAGTCATTGCCGGGATCATTGGGCGGCCAATTCGCGCCGAACTCGGTTTGATCCACCTTATCGTAATACACGGTCAGGTCATGCCCGTTTCCGTTCTCATCATAGACCTTGATGGTACTTTGATAGGAGTACAAGTTCTGCCCCAGAGGCCTGTCCGGGTCTGCATCAGCATTCCAGCTTTCGAACATGGCGAAGCATGGGTTGGTGCCGCCTGCCGAGGTGCACCTGGAGCTGCTCGAGGAGTCCAGATTGGTCATCACATCGACCGCGCCGGTCGCCGAAGGCGGAGCCTGCAAGGTCTCTATGCGGATATCGGTCATATCCCCGACGGTCCTGATGCCATTCGCCGACGAGGTTCCGCCTGCGGACGGGCTTCTGTCCTCCGCTGCAACCTCCCGGCCCTGCAGCGCGTAGCCATGCGGATCGACCAGTGTTCCTCTGTTGTCGAACCGGAAGTTCCCGGCCCGGGTATAGAACCTGGAGTCCGAGGCCTGCGGGGAGACGATGAAAAAGCCCTCGCCGGTAACCGCCAGATCAGTGACCTCGCTGGTCGACTTCATGGAGCCCTGGCTGAAATCTCCCATGACCGCTGAAACCATGACCCCTCGACCAACCTGATCAGGGGTCCCGGCGATTGAAGCCGTCTGCCCGGGACCGCTCGAGGTTGCCACCGGTGAGTACATGGCATCCTCAAAGTCCATGCGCGACTTCTTAAAACCGATGGTGTTCACATTGGCCAGGTTGTTGCCTATGCTGGACATCTTCTCACCATGGGCGTTCAACCCGCTGATGCCGGTATACATCGATGTAGACAGTCCCATTGTCGCCTCCTTGTCTGGAAAAAAACCACCCTTCGGGTTGCGCCGGTGCAAAGCAGGCTGCCGCGTCATCCATCCGGCCCAACAGAGTTTTCAGATACTGCTTCCTTGCCTGATTGCTATCCTTGGCCGCCGGAAGGCTGCGGCTCGACAACCTGATGAATGTTCATCAGATCAACCTCCCGTCCATCTTTGAGTGTGAGGATTGTACTGCCGCCGCTGTGCTTGACCCCAGCCACGGTCCCGCTGACAGCCGTGTCGACCGGCAAGGGCTCCCCGTTCATCCCGGCAGCCCGGATGCCGAGGCTGTAGACTCCATCGGGCACCTGGCTGCCGGTGTAATCGAGACCGTCCCAGCGGATGGTGTGCCTTCCGGCCTGCTGGGCTCCACTCTCGATTGTCCGAACGATGTTGCCTCGGCTGTCAAAGATGTTCACGTTCACGCTGGCGGCGTGCTCCTCGAGGCTGAAGGACACCGAGCTGATTGAGCCATCCTCCTTGCTGATCTGGCTGCCTTCGGCGCTGACCTGCTTGCCGAGGAAGTTGACCGCCTCGAGCATGTGCCCCTTGTCGCTGCTCTGGTTCATGCTGGAGACCCCCTCGGAGATGTTCGTCAGCTGCTCCAGGCTGCTGAACTGAGCCAGCTGGGCCACGAAATCCTCGTCCTTCATGGGGTCGGTCGGATCCTGATGCTCGAGCTGGGTGACCAGCAGCTTCAAGAACTCGTTGCGTCCCATTTCCGAAGAGGAACCGGTGCCTTCTGTTTGGGAGGAGAAGAGCTCCCGCTCGGCCTGCCCGAAGATTCCGTTGTACTGCTGCATTGCGCCGGCTTGATCCATAGCATGCTCCCGCTTGGTTTTCTTGCCTTACCGCCTCAAGCAACGGTGGAAATCCTGCTCGAAGTGTCCCTCGTCCTGGCTGTTTCGTCCTCGTGCTCGAAACCCGGCTCGCCGAGCCCATCGGCATCCATCCGGCTCCCCTTGCTGAGCCAAGCCTGCTGCTCCATCCTGTCGCGATGCTGCTGAGCCTGGTTATGCCCATGCTCACCCAGCCACTGCTGCCCGGAGCCGTCCTGCTGGACAAAGGTCTGAACATCGAGCTTCTGAACCTTGAGGCCCTGTTGCTCGAATAGATGCTGCAAGCTGGACATCTGCTGCTGAATCATGCGCCCGGCTTCGGAAGAGTTCGTCTTGATCAGAGCTTGCAGATCCTTGCCTTGGACCTGGAGAATCACCCTTACGCTCCCGAGCTCCGGGGGGTACAGCTTTAAGGTCAGCTCGCGCTTGCCCTGCCCGAGATTGCGGAGCAGACCGTTTTCCACTTGCTTCAAGACGTTCTGCCGCAATACCCTGTTTTCGGCCTCTCCCTTGATCTGACCCTGCTGATCGCTTTTGGCCATAACCTGCTGAATCAAAATATCGGCCTTGTCTTGGAAAGCCTTTCGGGCCGCGGCATCACTGCGGTCGACCTCGGAGCCCTCTTGGCGAATGCTTCGCCAGAGCTCCTGCCAGGCTCCGTTCCCCTTTCCGTCGCCCTGGCGGCTGTCACCATCTGCCTGCCCTTTGCTCCCTGAACCTGTCTGGTGCTCCGCAGCGCTCTGCTGAGGCTCACTCCTGACAGGCTGCTGGTCGAGGATCGACCTGTCCGCCGTGGTTCCCTTGTCGGTGCGGCCTTTTTCTGAACCCTCAGCCGCGACTGGGCTGACGGCTCCTTTGGCTGGCTGCTCAAGGGTCCCCTGGTGCTGCTGCAGCCCGGAGCCCTTCCGGGAAGCCGCCGCCTCGCCGGGCTCTGCATCTGCCGAAACATTCCTGTCTGCCTCTGCCGAGGGTTTGTCTGTCACCCGGCCCGCCTGCTCTGATGGATTGCCTCGGGCCATGCCAGGATTGGGAGGAATCTCAGACGGCTGCTTCTTGAGCTTGCGGGAAGGCATCTCGGCAAGCTGCTTCTTGAGCTTTACTGAAAGGGACTCCAGGAGCTGGGAAAATTCTTCCCCCTCGCCTTTTTCGCCCTTGAGCATGCTCTTGGCCTGCTTCAAGATTTCCTGCAGTCGTCGCAGCTGGGCCTCGGTACACTGCCGCAGATCTCCCGACAGGAGCTTCTGGACGAGGGCAAGATCCTCTTCGGTGAGACCCAGCCTCTCGAGCGTTTTCTGGAGCCCGGCCTGCTCGGCATCGTCTCTGCCGATTGACTCCAAGCCCGAAGGCTTCTCCCTCGAGGCCTCCTTTGGAGCCGACCGGCCGCTCTCCTCTGCTTGCTGAGCTTGCGGAGCCCGGCGAACAGAGTGCTCAGCGGCCCCACGGCCTCGTCCTGAATTTTGAGGCTCGCTGCAACCAGCCTGGTGGCTCCCAGTGTCCAAGACATCGGCAAAACCGGATTCAGGCTGGCACTGTCGCGAGCCGCCCTGACCCTTGAGAAGGATGCCGGGCTTGCCCTCGGATACGATGGGAAAATTCTGCATGCTTCGCTCCTGTTTTGTCCTCATGGATCAAGAAGCATGCCAATGCTGAAACGGCTCGCCGTTCCAGCATTCTTAGCAGAAGGAATAGCGACTGGGGAAAAGCAGGGGGCTTCTAAAGAAGATGGAGGAAGGTGAAGGGAATCTCACCAAGGGTGGCCGGAGTCTTCGCTATCTTGAGCGATATGCTCATTCGTCCCGATAGCCTTCTCCACCGGAGCGCACTTTGACATCCTCGCCTGGAGCTCCGTAGACGATGTGATCATGCGCCACGGCCAAGATCAGGTCCTTCATTTTCTGCACGAGGTACTGCCTGGGCTGCTCCTGGTAATCCAGGGCCAGGTTCTCGATCTCCTGCATGTACTTCTTGCGGTTAATCGGGCCTTGCATAGCTTTCTCACCAGCGACCCCATCCAGGTAAGGATGGAGTCCCTTCTCGTCTTGTTCGGGGTATTCAGAGCACGACCTTCTTCATGCTCCTGGCTGGCCTGTGGTCAAAGCCGATCGCCACTTTGGCGGACAGAGATCAACGAGGATTTTTTTTCCGGTCTTTCCAGCTCTTCTGCAGCGTCTTAAACGCCTGGAGCAGCTCGTCCTTGTTCAAGCGTCCCTGCTCGTGCATCTGCCGAAGCTCCCTCCAGAGAGTCTCGGCATCAATGTCCCTATCAGTCAGGCCGCGCCGGCGCGCCGTTTGACAGGCCCGGCTGACGGCTCGTTCACCGAGATCGCGGCCCCATTTCCGACCGCATTCCTGAACCAGTCGGCCAGCGGCCTTGACCAAAATGGTCTTTTTCATCACGGAGCTCCTCGGATGCGCTGCTGCTTGATTATTGCTCCAGGATGCGTTCCTCCTCGAGCTGACTCAGGATGAGCCCGAAAAAGCTGCCTCCGGATCCCGAGAGATACTGCCAGCCCAAGTGCGTAAAGCAGGAGGAGCATACGGCGATCCGCCAGGCGTACCCCTCAAACCAGGTAAACTCCATGGTTGGCGAACCGGTCATGGCGCAGCCATAGGCCTGGGAGAAGCAGCCTATCTCAAAGACGATGCCGTGCGGATTGAAAAAGACATGCCGGTGCGCTCCCTGCATCTGGATCCGGCTGCTTGGGTCGGTGATGCCCTGACGGCACTGCCGGCAGACCAGGATCCTCCGTTCCCGGCGCTCTTCCGTCTCGACCTCTGTCTCGGCATCTTCGAGGGTCTGCCCCTCGTCGCCGCGCAGGACCAGGAGGGGCAGCCTTGAAAAGCCCGGGGGCTTGGCGATGCTTTTGTCCGTGGCTTTCAAAAGGGTCATGTCTCCTATTTTACTCGCCAGAAAGCATGAGTTCAACGCTGGGAGCCCCAAAAAAACAGGGGCTCGGCGGCAGGCCTTTGCCGCAGAGCCCCCGCCTGCTCGCCGCCCTCTATGCGGAGCTACTGGCACTCTGCCTGGCTGACCTCCCAGGAGGGCTCCAGACAGACCAGCGGCCAAATCTCATCGATGTGCTCCACGGTCTTGAGCTTGATATTGCGCCGCAGCTCAGTTGGGATCTCCTTGAAGTCCTTGTAGTTCTGGGCCGGCAGAATGACCATCTTCACTCCTGCGGCCGCTGCAGCCAGGATCTTCTCCTTGATGCCGCCAACTGGCAGGATCCTGCCGCGCAAGGTGATCTCCCCAGTCATGGCCACGTCATTGCGCAGCGGCTGATTGGTCAGAGCGGATAGCAGCGCCATGACCAGGGTCACGCCGGCTGACGGCCCCTCCTTGGGTGTCGCCCCCGAGGGAACATGCACATGGAGGTCTCGCTTCTCCCAGAAGTCCTGCTCCAGGCTCAGGCGATCAGCCCGGCTGCGGGCGTAGCTCAGGGCTGCCTGGGCGCTTTCCTTCATCACTTCGCCCAGCTGCCCGGTCATGATCAGGTTGCCCTTCCCGGGCATGGTCGAAACCTCGACATGGAGAATCTCCCCGCCGGTTGCCGTCCAGGCCAGCCCGAGGGCAACTCCGGCCGGCAGGTCCTTCTCCCGCTCCTCATCAAGGTAGCGAGGCACTCCGAGGTACTTGTGGACATTGCTCGGAATGACTCTGAACCCGCTCTCGGCCTCGCCCTCGGCCACCTTCCTGGCCACCTTGCGGCAAACGGTCCCGATTTCCCGTTCGAAGTTCCGTAAACCGGCCTCCCGGGTGTAATCCCGGACGATCTTGCTCAAGGCCTTGTCGCTGAACTGGAGGTGGTCCTCCTTGAGGCCGTTCTCCTTGATCTGCCTCGGAATGATGAAGTCCTTGGCGATGCGCACCTTCTCCTGCTCGGTATATCCGGGAATCCTGATGATCTCCATACGATCCTTCAAGGCCGCCGGTATGGGATCGAGGAGGTTCCCCGTACAGATGAACATGACCTTGGACAGGTCGAAGGGGACGTTAAGGTAGTTGTCCGTGAAGGTGCTGTTCTGCTCCGGATCGAGCACTTCCAGCAGCGCCGAGGATGGGTCGCCGCGGAAGTCCGAGCCGACCTTGTCCACTTCGTCGAGCATGAAGACGGGGTTTTTGGTCCCGGCCTCCTTGATGTTCTGGATGATCCGGCCCGGCATGGCCCCGATGTATGTTCGCCTGTGTCCGCGGATCTCGGCCTCGTCGCGCATGCCGCCCAGGGACATTCTGGTGAACTTGCGGTTCAGGCTGCGAGCGATGGAGCGGCCGAGGGAGGTTTTGCCCACACCCGGGGGACCGACGAAGCAGAGAATGGGCCCCTTCATCTTCGGGTTGAGCTTTCGCACGCTCAAGTACTCCAGGATGCGCTCCTTGACCTTGACCAGATCGTAGTGATCTTCGTCGAGAATGCGCTCGGCCTTCTTGATATCCAGCTGATCGCGCGAGGTCTTCTTCCAGGGGAGCTCAACCAGCCAGTCCAAATACGTCCGGATCACCGTTGCTTCCGAGGAATCCGGATGCATATTCTCCAGCCGGTTCAGCTGCTTGTGCGCCTCCTTCTTGACCTCCTTGGGCATGCCGGACTTCTCGATGGACTCCCTGAGGTCCTCGAACTCCTCTTCGCCGCCTTCGTCCTCGCCGAGCTCCGACTTGATGGCCTTGAGCTGCTCCCTGAGGAAAAACTCCTTCTGGGCCTTATCCATGCCCTCCTTGGCCATATTCTGGATCTTGCTCTGCAAGGTGGCCACTTCAACCTCTTTCATCAACTGCCGGTTGACCATCTCGAGGCGCTCGATGGGGTCGCGGCATTCCAGAATGGCTTGGGCCGTCTGAGTTGGCATGCGCAGGTTCGAGGCGATCAGGTCGGCCAGCCGGCCTGGCTCCTCGACGCTGTTCAGCACGGTCATGATCTCGGATGGGTCCATGCCTCGCAGGGAAATGATCTTTTCGCTGTGCTCCCGGGCCGTACGCATCTGGGCTTCTTCGTCGGCTCCGATCTCCTGGACCTCTCGCTCCTCCAAAGTCTCGATGGCCACGACATGGTAAGGCTCCTCCTGGACCACCTCCTGAATCTGGGCCCGGGACATGCCCTGAACCAGGACTTTCAAGCGGCCGTCCGGCATCTTGAGCATGCGCATGATCATGGCTACCGTGCCGGTGTGATGGATATCGTCCACCCCCGGCTCCTCCACCTTCTCGTCCTTCTGGGTGGCAATGAACACATAGCGCTTGTCGTTCAGGGCCGCCTCGATGGCCTTGATCGACTTATCCCGACCCACGAAGAGAGGCAGTATCATGTAGTTGAAAACCACGATATCACGGACAGCCAGCAGGGGCATTTGCTGAGGGAGCTCCACTCGGGAAGACTCCCCTTCTCCCTCGTCCTGGATGACGGCCTCCACCGGCAGGCCTCCGTTCTGCGATTCGGTATGCTGGGCAAGGGTATATTTCTGATCTTGGCTCATCAAACATCTCCTTCGTATGGACATTTCCGCGTCTGTCAGAAGAGATTTCGCGTCAGTGTATAATAATACATATTTTCGTGCCGGCAACCCCGGCTCCTGCAATTTCGCAGGGGCCTCGATTCCCCTGCAGCGGCCTGCTCAGAGCAGACCGGCCTGCTGAAAGCTGTAGGACTGATCTTCGGCGACAATGATGTGGTCGAGGATACGTATGCCCAGCTCCTGGCCCAGGGCATGCACCCTCCTGGTGAAGTCGACGTCTTGGCTTGAAGGCGCGGGGTCGCCGCCTGGATGGTTATGGACGAGGATGACTCCAGAGGCGTCCCGCCGCAGGGCGGCTGATACGATCTCCCGGGGATAGACCGGGGCTTGATCGACGGTCCCCTGCCCGACCTGCTGGAAGTCCAGAACCCGGTTCTTGTTGTCCACTAGCACGGCCCAGAAGCTCTCCTTGGGCTCAAAGCCGATTCTGGCCCTAGCCAGCTCGATGACCTCCTGCGGAGACTGGATGGAGGTCCTCTTCTGCAGGGTATCCTGATGGATCCTGGCCCAGAACTCGCGCCACAGCCTCCAGAAGAGGGCCAGGCCCTGGCCGAAGCCCTCCACTTCAGTCAGCTCTTGAGGCTTGGCCGCCAGGATGCCCCGCAGGGAGCCGAAGCGGGTCAGAAGCCTCTTGGCCAATGGCTTGGTGTCCCGCCTGGGCAGTCCGTATCCGAGGAGCAGCTCGAGTATCTCGTAATCCTCGAGGCTCCGGCCATCCCGAAGAAAACGCTCTTTGAGCCGTTGGCGGTGGCCGAGATAATGGGGTTTGTTGGCCATGCGCTGTATCACCCTGGGGCGTGGTCCTTGCAGGAAAAGAGGTCCATGAGGCCGAGAGTCAGCTCTTCAAAGGCCTGAGCCGGCTGGAGCTGTCCAGACTTGATGTTCGTCTCCGCTTCCAGAACGAGGGTCCACAGACTGGCCAGCCTGCCCCGTCCCAGGCGACGAGCCATGATCCGCTTGGTCTCCTTGACCTTCGAAGGGATGCGCACGGCCTGGTCGTCTCCAGAGAGAAGCTGCCAGAGCGTCCGCGCCTCCCTGAGCATGAGCCCGAGAAAAGGCATGATCATACCGGATTCGGCTTCGAGCTGGCTGCGGAGCACCTTTCTCCAGACTTCCCGGTCCTGTCCTCCGGACTCCAGAGCCGTCAGAAAGGCGAAGATGTCCATGTCCGGCTGGAAGGACAGAATCGAGAGATCCTCCGGCTCAATGGCCTTTTTGTCGGCCGTCCAGAGCTCCAGCTTGTCCAGCTCGTTCTTGAGGAAGGCGGCATCCAAAGGCAGGACATTGACCGCAGTCTCCAGAGAGCTTCCCGAAAGCCGTATGCCCCGAGCCGAAGCCCAGTCCTTCAGAGAGCCCCTGAGGCCCTGTCGGGTCAAACCTGGAGACTGCCAGACCCACCCGAACTTCTGAGCTACAGCCCAGAACTTCTGCTTGGTCAAGGCCGCCGGCAGATCCGGCCGACCCTTGGACCACTCCTTTTCCAGGCAGAAGAACGGCCATACCTCCGGCCGGTGGGCGCTGAGCAGCTTGTGGAACTTGGACCAGGTTCCGGCAGTCAGTGCCTCGGCCCGGCGGAGAACGACAGCGCGGCTTTCACCCAGAAGATTTCGGACTGTCAAGGCCTGCCAGTACTCGTCAGGCAGCTCCTCATCACCCCAGAAGGTTTTCCTGCGCCAGTCTCCCCCCATCTCCTTGAGCAGGCCGTCAATATGCTGCCGGATGAGCTCCCCGTCCGGACAGACGCAAAAGAGAAAACCAGGCCTATCCATGCAGGCTCTTGTCCTTATTGTTCAGGCTCGCTTCGAGGAGCGCATCCTCTTGGTCTGAATCCCTTCTGGTACACCTTTCCTTAAAGTATACAATGGCCGGGCCTGCATGGCAGGTTCGGCCATTTTAGAAGGTCTGGCTCATGCGATTGGCCAGGCGCTCCACCACGAGCTCCAGGGCGTCGTTTTGGGCCTCTCGCTGCTGCGCTCCGTCTTCCGGCCCAATATAGGACTTCCTCGCTGTAATCGTGCCGGAACGCCAAATCAGCTCGCGGTCGGCTCCACGAAAGATCCTGGCTCGAACATCCAGGACGACCTCTGACTTGACCGTCTCACCTTGTGCGTCCTCGAGCTTTGTCGAGCTGCTGAACCTGGTGATGTCGACCTGGAGAATGCCCTGGGCCTGGACTTCCTCGACCCACTGCACCTGCCCCCGGCGGCTCAGCTCCTGACGGATTTCACTGCGCATTCTCGGCTCCAGCCAGGCCTCCGTGCTGGGGTTGACCAGCTTCTCGAAATAGAGCTTGGTCATGCCCTCGGGCAGCCTCACCGGAGATGAGGCGGCGAAGTGATAGCCGCAGCCCAGACAGACGCAGCCCAGCACAAGGGCCGCCCAGCAGATCTGCAGCAGCTGAATGAGAGGCCGCCATGCCTCGGAGACCTTCTCGCGGCTCTGGGGTTCATTCAACGCGGTGGGGCAAACCGGGGCCGGATGACGACCCGGACCATTCCCGTCAAGAGCCGTTTGCCGCCCGGTAGCAACGGCCTCCCGGCGGCCGCCCCTTCGAAGGCAATAGGTCTGTTTCTGGGGCATCTCAGGAGGCCACGACATTGACCAGCTTCCCCGGAACAACGATGATCTTCCGGATGGTCTTGTCCTGTATGTGCCGTTGGACGTTCTCGTTAGCCAGAGCCAGATCCTCGATCTCCTGCTTGTCCGCCTCAGCCGGGACTGCAACCTGCCCCCTGAGCTTGCCGTTGACCTGCACGGCCACCTGGACCTCTTCTCGCTTAAGGGCTGCGGGATCGGGCTGAGGCCAACCGGTTTTCGCCAAATGCGTCTGATAGCCGGCCTGCTCCCAGAGCTCTTCGCAGATATGGGGCGTCATCGGATAGAGGGTCACCAGGCAGGTTGCCCAAGCCGAGGAGAGGGCCTGACGGCCGCCGTGGCTTGAAAGGAGCTCATCCTTGACGGCTGAGATCTCATTGACCAGCTCCATGATGGCCGCTATGGCCGTATTGAACTGGAAACGCTCCTCCATGTCCCGGGTAATCTTCTCCAGGCTGGAGTGCTCCTTGTAGCGGAGCGCCTTGGCCCCCTGGGTCAAGCCTTCCGTCTCCATGGGGGTGCAGGGACCAACGGGCTCGAGCTCCCGGCCCAGCTCCTGTCCCAAGCGGTAGAGCCTTTTCAAGAAGCGCTGGGCTCCCTCCACGCCTTTATGGCTCCAGTCCAGATCCCGGTCCGGCGGGGCAGCAAAGAGGGTGAACAGCCTGGTCGTATCGGCCCCGAACCGTTCAAGCATCTCGTTGGGGTCGACGATGTTCCCCTTGGACTTGCTCATCTTGGCACCGTCCTTGAGGACCATGCCCTGGGTCAACAGATGCCAGAAAGGCTCATCCACCCTGGTGTATCCAAGATCCCGCAGGGCCTTGGTAAAAAACCGGGCATAGAGCAAATGCAAGATGGCGTGCTCGATCCCGCCGATATATTGATCCACAGGCATCCAGTAATCAAGGGCCTCCTGATCGAAAGGCGCAGTGTCAATCTGCGCATCGGTATAGCGGGCAAAGTACCAGCTCGACTCGACAAAGGTATCCATGGTGTCGGTTTCGCGACTGGCCAGACCTCCGCAAGCCGGGCAGGAGGCCTTGACGAAGCTTTCCGTTTCCGGCAGGGGTGAGCGGCCGTCCGGATTGATCTCCACCTCCAGGGGGAGCTCTACGGGCAGGTCGCTCTCCTTGACCGGAACAACGCCGCAGCGCTCGCAGTAGACCACGGGAATGGGCGCGCCCCAGTAGCGTTGCCTGGAGATGTTCCAGTCCCTGAGCCTGTACTGCACGGCAGCTCGCCCCTGACCCATCTCTTCCAGCCGCCTGGTGATGGCCTCCTTGCCTTCAAGGCTGTTCAAGCCGCTGAAATCTCCAGAGCGGACCAATGTTCCTTCGCCGGTATAGGCTTCGGTCCGACATTCCGGATCGTTGCTGTCATCGGAGGGCTCGACCACGACTCTGATCGGCAAGTCGTACTTCCGGGCGAACTCGAAGTCCCTCTGATCATGGGCCGGAACGGCCATGACCGCGCCCGTGCCGTACTCCATGAGCACGAAGTTGGCCACGTAAATGGGCATGCGTTCGTTCGTCATAGGGTTGATGCAGTAGGCCCCGGTAAAGATGCCCTCCTTCTCCCGATCCTCGGCCGTCCGTTGCTGGGCATCCTCGGCCCTGATCCTGTCCACAAAGGCTTTGACCCCATCGGCTTGGGGGAGCTTACCAGCGAGATCTTCGACCAGGGGATGCTCTGGAGCCAAGCTCATGAAGGTCGCCCCGAAGAGCGTGTCCGGCCGGGTGGTGAAAACCCTGATAGCCTGGTCGCGCCCCTCCACAGGGAAATCGATCTCGGCTCCCTGGCTCTTGCCGATCCAATTGCGCTGCATGGTCAGCACTTTTTCCGGCCAGCTGTCGGCTAATGAGTCCAAATCGTTTAAGAGCTCCTCGGCATAAGCGGTTATGCGCAGGAACCATTGGGACAGCTCCTGTTGCTGGACAATCGAGCCGCATCGCCAGCACTCGCCGTCCTCAACCTGCTCGTTGGCCAGCACGGTCCGGCAGGAGGGGCACCAATTGACCGGGGCCTTCTGCCGATAGACCAGACCCTTGTCCCAGAACTTCAAAAAGAAGAGCTGCTCCCATTTGTAATAGCCCGGATCGCAGGTAGCCAGCTCCCTGCTCCAGTCCAGGGAGTAACCGAGCCGCTTCAGCTGACTGCGCATTTCATCGATGTTCGCGTAGGTCCACGCGGCGGGGTGGGTGCCATGCTGAATGGCGGCATTCTCAGCGGGGAGCCCGAAGGCATCCCAGCCCATAGGGTGCAGGACATTCAAGTTGCGCATCCATTTGTAGCGAGCGATCACGTCCCCAAGGGTATACACCCGGACGTGTCCCATATGGATGCGTCCCGATGGGTAGGGGAACATCTCCAGGACATAGTACTTGGTCCTGCTCGGATCAGATGCAGCCGAGAAGTACGCCTTCTCTTCCCAGATTCGCTGCCACTTGCGCTCTACTGCCTCGGGGGTGTACTGCTTCATACGGCTCGACCTGCCTGCTGCCTGTAATGGTCGCCTCTGTCCTGATCGAGGACGAGAGATGAGTTCCGCTATGCCACGGCTGCTTGGGATGCCGGACTGAACATTCACGGTCCGGCCGAAAAAACGGAAGGGGCTCAGCGCCCCTTTTCCTGCCGTCATCTCGAGAAGGATATGCGGATCTCCCAGCTCGGGAAACGGCTCCAGAGCCACCAACCCGCCGAGTGCTCCGCTTTTCAGCCTCACTCCGGCATGCCTGTATCCAGGACCCCGGCATCCGGGATATGCGGAGGGCCTCCGCCCTTTTCGGCGGAGAAGCCGGACTCGCGCCGCCATTTGGCTACAGCATCAAGAATGCCGTTGACAAAGCGGCTTGACTGATTGTCGCCGAACTTCTTGCTCAGCTCGATGGCCTCGTTGATGGCCACCTTGATGGGGACGTCTGAGCGAAAGAGCATCTCAAAGACCGAAAGCCGAAGAATTGTCAGCTCGATCTTGGCTATCCTGTCCAGGCGCCAGTTCTTGGAGAAACGGCCGATCACCTCGTCCAGCTCTTTGAGGTTGTCCAGAACGCCCGAGACCAGCTCCCAGGCGAATTCGCTGACCTCGTGGGCATTCTGAGAATGTCCGGAGACGAAGTGCTCAAAGGTCCTCTCCACATGCCGCCTCTCCGGGGCCGAGAGAAAGATATACCCGTAGAGGACCTGAAAAGCCTTTTCACGGCCCTGTCTGCGCGGGCTCTTGTTCTTTTTGCTCATGAGTGCTTCAGGGCAGCTGCCTCAGGACCTGGGCAGTTTCCAAAGCAGCCTGGGCGGCTTCAACGCCCTTGTTGCCCGCCTTGCTCCCAGCCCGCTCAACGGCCTGCTCCAGGGTGTCCGTGGTCAAAATACCGAAGCCTATGGGTGTCGTGCTCTCTGTGGCCAGCTGGGCCAGCCCCTTGGTCACCTCCGCAGAGATGTACTCGAAATGCGGGGTGGCACCGCGGATGACCGCAGCCAGGCAGATAATCCCGTCGTATTGGCTCCCGGACAGGAGCTTCTTGACCACGACAGGCATTTCAAAGGCTCCAGGGGTCCTTATCAGCGTCAGGTCTTCCCTGGAGGCCCCGTGCCTGAGCAAGTAGTCCACGGAGCCGCTAATGAGCTTGTCCACGATAAAATCGTTGAACCGGCTGGCTACCAGAGCGAACGTCAGGCCGTCAGCCTTGAGCTGCCCTTCGACGGTCCGAATGTGCATCATTCCTGTACTCCTCGTCCTTGGTCATCGACGTACTCGAGAAAATGGCCCATCTTCTCCTTCTTGGTCCGCAGGTAGTTCTGGTTGGTTTCACAGAGGGTGCCCATGATCGGAACCCGTTCGGTCACCTCCAGGCCGTAGCCCTCCAGGCCGACGATCTTCTTCGGGTTGTTGGTCATAAGCCGCATCTTGGAGACGCCCAGATCAACGAGAATCTGAGCTCCAATGCCGTAATCGCGCAGATCCGGCTTGAAACCGAGGGCAATGTTGGCTTCCACGGTGTCCTGACCGAGATCCTGAAGATGATAGGCCTTGAGCTTGTTGCCCAGTCCGATGCCCCGGCCCTCTTGGCGCATGTAGAGCACAACGCCGCGGCCCTCCTGCTCGATCATGCGCATGGCCTGCTGCAGCTGGGAACCGCAATCGCAGCGCATGCTGCCGAAGACATCTCCGGTCAAACATTCGCTGTGCACCCGGACGAGGACAGGGTCGTCGCCGGAGATATCGCCCTTGATCAAGGCGATGTGGGTGAAGTGGTCAATCTCGCTCTCATAGCCCACGGCCCGAAAATGGCCGAAGCAGGTCGGCATATCCGCCTCACCCCCTGCATGCACCAGGGAGTCGAACCGGGAACGGTAGCGAATGAGATCCTCGATGGTGGCGATCTTTAAGCCGTGCTCTTCGGCGAACTTTTCCAAGTCGGGCATGCGGGCCATGCTTCCGTCGTCGCGCATGATCTCGCAGATCACCGCAGCCGGCTTGAGGCCGGCCAGCTTGCTCAAATCGACGCTGCCCTCGGTCTGTCCGGCCCTGACCAGGACTCCCCCCTCTCTGGCCCGCAAAGGAAAGATATGCCCGGGGGTGCATAAGTCCTCGGGCCCGGCGCCGTCCTGGACCGCAGCCTGGATGGTCGTTGCCCTGTCCTTGGCGGATATTCCGGTGGTCACACCGGAGGCCGCCTCAATGGAGACAGTGAAGGCCGTCCCGAACCTGGACTCGTTCCTCCTCGGCTGCAGCTCCAGATCAAGGCGCTCCACCCATTCCGGGGACAGGGCCAAGCAAATAAGGCCTCGACCAAACTTGGCCATGAAGTTGATCACCTCAGGGGTAACGTGCTCGGCAGCGATGGTCAGGTCGCCCTCGTTCTCCCGATCCTCATCGTCGACCAAGATGAGCATTCGGCCCTGACGGATTTCCTGAATGGCTTCCTCGGGACTGCAAACAGGCATAGCTCCCTCGTCTTTGTATAGGAAAAAGTGGTATACGTTGTTGATTTCTCCGCGCCAAGAAGGCGGCGCGCCTCACGTGGTTACCATGTTTCCTTGGACCTCCAGAAACATGAAGGCCTCTGAGCTCAGCCCTCTTTCTGCCCGGATCAAAAAAAACCGTGCTTCTGGAGGGTCTCCAGGCTCAGGTCGTTATTCCCGTCAGGCCGGGCGGCACGTCCCTTCTCCTGCCAGGGGCCCAACAGGCGCTGCACGTACTTGGCAATGAGGTCCGTCTCCAGGTTCACCTTCGATCCGATCGACCAGAGCCCAATGGTGGTGGCCTGCCGGGTGGCAGGAATACTATTTACTTCCAAAAAGTCCGTTCCGCAATCATTTATTGTCAAGCTGACACCGTCCAAGGCCACAGACCCCTTGGGGACCACATAGGGAGACCATTCCGGAGAAAAACGCAAGCGATAGATGCGGGACTCGCCAACCTCGCGCATCTCCTGCACCTCAGCCAGGCAGTCCACATGCCCGCTGACGAAATGTCCGCCCAAGCGGTCGCCCAAGGCGAGAGCCCGTTCAAGATTGACCTGCGCACCGGCCCTGAGCTGGCCCAAGGTGCTCCGGCTCAGTGTCTCTGCCGAAACATAGGCTGAAAAGGCACCCCCGCTGTCCTTTTCCAAGGTCAAGCAGACCCCGTTGATGGCAATGCTCTCTCCAAGCCTCAGATCGACCATCCTCTCCTGCGGACGGATGGTCAGCCGGGCGTCCTTCCCAGAAGGTTCAAAACGCTCCAGGCGCCCCATTGTCTGAATCAATCCGGTAAACACGGCATTCTCCGCTTGCTCGCTTCAGCCGCCTTGCCCAGGCGAAGCGTCGGATGCTTTTGAGAATATATCAGGGCTCTGTCCAGTCAAGCTCCCGAAAAGGGTCGATAGATCAGCCAGAGATCAGAGCCGATCGGCCTCGATTCGATCAGCCGCCACTCCAGCGCCTCGTTCAGTCCAAAGACCGATCTTCCGGAGAAGGCGCTGACCGCTTTCTCATCCCCCAGCACCTTCGGGGCCAGGAAAAGGTGGAGCTCATCCACGACTCCCGCCTCGGCGAGCCTCGAGGCTAATCGCCCTCCGCCCTCGCAGAGCACGTAATGGCAGCCTGCCTCATCGTAGAGCCTCTGCAGACCCGCTTCGAGGTCGAGGGCACCGGGCTTCGGTCCCAATGACCAGATTCGCACCCCCTGCTCGGCCAAACTGTCTGCCTCGTGGCTTGTCGCGGCACGATCGTCGGTCCAGAAGATGAGCTCCTGCGGACTCCTGCGCAGCAGATTGAGCTCCGCGGCGGGTGCAGGGAGGCGCGAGGTTATCACCACGGCCAAGGGCTGCGTCTGGCTGGCTCCATGGGACAGACGGCAGGTCAATCGCGGATTATCCTGGTAGAAGGTGTTCCCGCCGACGAGAACAGCTCCCGCAGCCCTGCGCAGCTGCTGAACGGCTTGTCGGGACTGTGTCCCGCTTATAGCCAGCGGCCCGCCGTCCCTGTTGCCGATCCTGCCGTCCAAGGTGCTGGCCAGCTTGAGCTGCACAAAGGGGCGTCTCTTTGACTGCCAGACCATGAAGTCAGCGATCAGGTCACGGCAGGCTTGGGAAGCAATGTCCATCTCAACCGCGACTCCCTGGCTTTGCAGGAACTCGGCCCCTCCGCCAGGAACCGCTGTGTTCGGATCGGCGGCTCCGATGAAGACATTCCGAATGCCGGACTGCACAATGGCCTGCGTGCAGGGCGGCGTCTTGCCGGAATGGTTGCAGGGCTCAAGGGTGACCCAGAGGGCGCACTCGGAGGGATCAACCCCCTGGGACTCGGCTTGGCGTATAGCCTCCACTTCGGCATGGGCCCCTCCAAAGCGTTTATGCCAGCCTCGGGCCACGATATGGCCATCTCGCACGAGCAAAGCTCCCACGCAAGGGTTGGGGGCAGTCCAGCCCTTGCCGCGCATGGCCAGGCTTACAGCCTGGAGCATCAGGCCTTCCTTCTCCGAGGCGGTCAGGGATTGCAGCCAGGCAGGCATAGGCTTCAGGCAGGCCCTATGCAGAGCTTGGAGAACTTCACCCCGGCTTCTTCGAGCAACGATCCGGCCAGCTCGTCCGGGTAGCCTTCAGCAAAGAAGATGGAGCGAACGTGACAGTTGATGAGCATCTTCGAGCAGATGAGACAAGGCTGGGTAGTGCAGTAAATGTCCGAGCCGCCAAGGGGAATGCCGTGGACAGCCGCCTGGATTATCACGTTCTGTTCGGCATGCAGGCCGCGGCAGAGCTCATGCCGCTCCCCCGAAGGTATGCCCATTGCCTCGCGCAGGCAGCCGATGTCCAGGCAGTGCTCGAGATTGCTCGGGGCGCCGTTGTATCCCGTGGCCAGAATGCGCTTGTCCTTGACCGCAATCGCCCCGACCTTGCGCCGCAGGCAAGTCGATCGCTCGGCCACCAGAAGGGCGATCTTCATGAAGTATTCCGGCCAGGGCAACCTGGTCTGCGTGAATGTCATTCTCGGTTCCCGCCCTTGGCGCGCGCAATGGAAGCCCTTTGGACCGCGGGACCTTTCCCAGCACCGATATGCCTGCGGCCAAGCAGGCTCGAGAGTTAGTGGAAGCGCCTGAACAGGAGGCAGGCGTTGGTCCCTCCAAAGCCAAAGGAGTTGCAGAGGGCGAACTCGACCTGCTTCTCCCGGCTCCCGTCAACGACATAGTCCAGGTCGCACTCCTCGTCGGGCTGCTCCAGATTGACCGTGCCGGGAATCATTCCCTTATACAAGGTCATGACGCTGAAGACGCTCTCTATGCCGCCCGCTGCGCCAAGCATGTGCCCAATCATGGACTTGTTGGCCGTTACGCTGATCTTGTAGGCATTCTTTCCGAACAGCCTCTTGATGGCTCGCGTTTCGCTGAGATCGTTAAACGGCGTCGACGTTCCGTGGGCGTTGATATGATCGATTTCTTCAGGCGCCACCTCGGCCTCCTGAAGAGCCATCCGCATAGCAGTGCTCATGCCAGCCCCGGTCTGATCCGGAGCGGTGATGTGATAGGCGTCGGCAGAAGCTCCGAAGCCGCAGACCTCCCCGTAGATGGTCGCCCCTCGCTCTTGGGCATGCTCGAGGGATTCGAGGAGCAGGAACCCGCTCCCTTCGGAGATGATGAAGCCGTCCCGTTCCTTGTCAAAGGGTCTGGAGGCCTTTTCCGGCTCATCGTTCCGGGTGGACAATGCCCGCATGGCGTTGAACCCGGAGACGGCCATGGGCGTAATGGTCGACTCCACTCCGCCGCAGATCATGCACTCAACCCGGCCCAGCTTGATGTCCGAGTAGGCGTATCCAATGCTGTGCACCCCCGAAGCACAGGCCGAGGTGGTCACCAGGTTCGGGCCTTTGGCCTGGGTATGGATGGCTATCTGTCCGGCGGCGATGTTCGAGATCAGCTTGGGAATGTAGAATGGAGAGACCCGGGACGGCCCTTTCTTGATCAGCCTGGAGTGGAACTCCTCAATGGTCTCCAGGCCTCCCAGGCCGCACCCAAGTAAGATGCCAACCTCATGTCCGTTATTCTCTTCGATGCTCAAGCCGCTGTGCTGGATCAGCATCTGAGCGCTGGCCAAGGCGTAGTGGTTGAAGCGGTCCATGCGCTGAATCTGCTTGCGCGGGATGAATCGCTCTGCTTCAAAGTCCTTGACCTCACCGGCGATCTGGGTGGCATACTCGCTGCAATCAAATCTGGTGATCGGCCCAATGCCCGATCGGCCGGCAACAAGCCCTTCCCAGCTTGACTCCAGATCGTTACCCAATGGGGAGATTGCCGACATCCCCGTTACAACTACCCGTTTCCCAATCATAAGTCGCCCCGTTGGCGGACATGTCCGGCTGTGGAACCTCTGAGCCGTCCGCCTTCCCTATGGAATGAATTGCCCCGACTCACGCCGGAGGCGGGGCTGATTCGCTGTGGCTGTGTATCGTCGCCTCCGGCAGCGGCCTCTGGCGACCCGCCGGAAAGCTTCTGGCGCCCTAGCCCTTCTTGCCCTCGACGTAGTTGATGACGTCCTGGACAGTCCTGAGCTTCTGGGCCTCCTCATCATCGATCTCCATGCCGAACTCATCCTCCATGGCCATGATGAGCTCGGTCAGATCGAGGGAGTCCGCACCGAGATCGTCGACAAAGGACGCTTCGGGCTTGACTTCCTCGGGCGAGACATCGAGCTGCTCGGCGACGATCTCCTTTATCTTTTCCAATGCTGACGACATATCTCCTCCTTTGTTGTGATAGCGTTCTGCTCGGTTGCAGCATGCAGAGCACCTTCGCCAGGGAGCTACATGTACAGGCCCCCGTTGACTCCGATGACCTGACCGGTAATGTAGGCAGCCCGCTCGGAAGCCAGCCAGGCTACGGCATGGGCCACGTCCTGAGGCTTTCCAAGGACGCCTAAGGGAATCCTCTCCAGATAACGCTTTTGGGCTTCGGGGTCGAGCTCCGCGGTCATCTCCGTCTCAATAAAGCCGGGAGCCACAACGTTCACGGTCACATTGCGGGGAGCGAGCTCCAAGGCAGCCGACTTGGTCAAGCCGATGATCCCGGCTTTGGAGGCGCAATAGTTGCTCTGGCCGGGGTTCCCGGATAGTGCGACAACTGAGGAGATGTTTACGATCCTCCCCTGACGCTGCCTGATCATCAGCTTGGCCGCCTCCTGGAGACAGGTGAAGGTTCCAGTCAAGTTGGCCTGCAGGACATCATCCCAGTCGCTGGCCTTCATTCGCAGGAGCAGGCCGTCCCTGGTCAGCCCGGCGTTGTTGACCAAGGCGCCGAGATGGACGCGTCCCTTAACGGAGTCCTTGAAGAATGAAGCCACAGCCTCCCGGTCCCCGACATCGAGCTGGAAGGCTCGAGCCGTTCCGCCGTGCTCCTCGATCTCGCGGCAAACCTCCTCGGCCTTGTCTGGCTTGCTGACATAGGTAAGAAAGACCTGCCAACCCTCCAAAGCCAGCTGCAGGGCAATGCCCCGTCCGATGCCCCGGGATCCTCCTGTCACAATGGCTGTGGACGCTGAATCGGCCATACAGGCTCCCTGTTCGCGTTTAATACTGCACGAGGGATGTGCCCCAGGTCAAACCGGCTCCAAAAGAAACCAGAAGGACCATATTCCCTTCCTTGACCTGTCCGCAGGTCTTGGCTTCGCTCAAGGCAATGGCCACGGACGCAGCCGAGGTATTGCCGTATTTGTCAACATTGACGAAGACCTTGTCCAAAGGGAAGGACAGCTTCTTGGCCAGGGCTTCGATAATGCGCATGTTGGCCTGATGGGGTATGAGCAGATCGACATCCTCGGCTGAAAGCCCGTTGGCGGCCAATATGCGCTCGGCCATTTCCGCCATTCCCCGGACGGCATGTCGAAAGAGCTCCCGGCCATTCATGTGGATGAAGTAGCTCGCCGATACGGCCTGCCCGATCTTATACGGCTCCCTGGAGCCGCCTTCCAAGCCGACTGGGAGCAAATGCCCCAGGCTGCCGTCTGCTCGAAGCAGCGTGTCAACAACTCGGGGCCCTTCGGTCTTACGGGCAGTGACCACCGCCGCGCCGGCCCCGTCACCAAAAAGAACACAGGTGTTCCGATCCTGGAAGTTGACCCGGGCCGTGCAGACTTCACTGCCAACTACCAGCATGGTCGCTTGTGGATAAATGGTTGACAGCCCCCGAGCCGTATCCAGGCCATAGACGAACCCGGAGCAGCCGGCGCCGATATCCATGGCCATCATGCAGTTGCTCGCCCCGAGCTTGTGCTGCACCAGGCAGGCTGAGGTCGGCGTGCAGTAGTCCGGTGTAAATGTGGCCAAAAGAATATGGGTAATATCGGCAGGGCTCAAGCCGGCATCATCAAGGGCTCCGATCGCGGCCTTCAAGGCGAGGTCGGAGCATCCCTGGCCGTCTCCGGCCAGCCTGCGCTCTTTGATTCCGGTGCGGCTGGTTATCCAATCGTCAGAGGTGTCGACCATCCGTTCCAGGTCGGTATTGCGCAGAACCGAATCCGGCACGTAATGACCAAGTCCCAGTATATACATTGCACAAAGTCCCGCTCATAGAGCTCCCGCTGAGGAGGCGCGATCACTCGCTGCCGGCTGGAGCTGTCGTAAAGGTATGGTCTCAATCACACAGAGAGCAAAGAGCCATTCCCTCTTTGCACGCTGCTTTCAGCTTCTCGCAAAGTCAATGCACGCTTGACTCACGGCGGGCAAGGCTTTCGCCTGGCTATCCTTAGGTGGCAGAATCGGGAGCAGAAGGCATGGAATCTCCTGTTCCAAGCAATCCCCTTCCGCGCCGCAGCCACACGATGAAACAGGCATCTTGGGCTAGGGTGGTGGCTACTCCTCCCCGCTGTCCTCATCATTGCCATGGCCCCGTCCGGAGGAATGGAGCATCTTACGGAGCCTTTGGAACTTGGTGATTTCAGGATTAATCTCCAATCCGTGCTTGATGTCCTCATTGGCCTGATTGCCAATGAACGTGGCGGTCATCAATGTGGTCATCTGAATTGATCGGCGCCCGGCGGACCCGTGCCCGATGAACATGGGGGCATTCAGCCCCAGAAGCGGAGCACCGCCGTGCTCTTCATAGTCCAACCGCTTCTTGAAACGCCTCAAACCGCTTCGAGCCATGAAAGCCCCTAACCGGGAAGGGAAACCGTTGCTCAGCTCATTTCGCAAAATGGAAGAAAAGGCCGAACCAAGGCCTTCTGAAAGCTTCAGGGCCACGTTGCCGACAAACCCGTCGCAAACGATGACATCGGCCCGTCCGCCGAACAAATCGCGCCCTTCGACGTTCCCCACGAAGTTGAGGTCGGTGTGCTCAAAAAGCGGGTAGGCCTCATTGACCTGGACATTTCCTTTGCCCTGCTCTTCGCCGATGTTCAGGATGCCCACCTTGGGCTCGGTGAGCTTCAGAACGTTCCTGGCCAAGGCGTCCCCCATGATGGCAAACTGAACCAGGTGGCGGGGCTTTGAGTCCACATTGGCGCCAACATCAATGAGAATGACCGGATTCTTCTCCCGGGGGAGAAAGGCGGCCAGCCCCGGCCTTTCAATGCCCTTTATCCGCCCGATGGTGAAAATGCCGCAACCGAGGGCAACCCCGGTATGTCCTGCGGAAACCACGCCGTCGGCCTCGCCGTCCTTAACCAAGTTGCAACAGACCTGTATCGAGGTGTTCTTTCTCCGGCGCATGATGTGCGACGGCTTGTCGCCCATGGCGGCCACATCGTCCGCGTGCACCACCTCCACATCGAGCCCGTGGGTATCGAACCGGGCCAGCTCTGTCTCCACGGCATGGGCAAAGCCGACCAGCTTCAAGCGCAGGCTCTGTTGCCTAGCGGCATCAATGGCACCGGGAACCAGGACCCTTGGGCCAAAGTCCCCTCCCATGGCGTCGATGGCGATGGTCGGAGGCTTACTTCGCGTCATCGTCCTTCCGGGCATACTGCCGCCCACCATACTTGCCGCACTCGGGGCATACCCGGTGAGCGACCGCTGGCGCTCCGCATTCACAGACTATGACGTTGGGCTTGGCCACCTGATGGTGGGAACGCCGCATGCCTTTTTTGGACTTTGAGGTCTTCTTTTTGGGTACAGCCATTCTCTGCTTCTCCTCTGGTCGTTTGTCGGTTCGACCCCCTGGGGCGTCATTGCTTTGAGCCGATCGTGAGCCGGCGGAAAACCTCCAGACGAGGGTCGCCCGCATCCTCGAGGCAGTCGCAGCTCCCTGCGTTCAAGTTTTTCCCACAGTGAGGGCAGATCCCAGCGCAGCCGTCAGCGCAGAGGCATTTGACCGGAAGCTCCAGAAGGAACTGCTCCCAGGCAATAGCCCCAACGTTGATCTCCAGCTGCTCGTCGGCCTGGCGGTAGTAGCGCTCCTGGAGACGGCTCGGGTCATCTTCGCTCCTGAAAGGCTCGAAGAGCTCGAAACGCCCGTCAATGGCCACCTCGGCCTCCTCCGAGCACCTGGCGCAGGGCATGGAGATCCGCCCTTGCAAACGTCCCCGCAGCAAGCATCCCTCCTGACGTTTGAGGATAAAGAGATCCAGAAACAATGGGGAAAGAATGGCATAGGGGAGCCCGAACTCCTCGATGGGAGCAGTCCAAACGGACTGCTCCTCAATAAGAAAATCCCGTCCTTCGGCCGGGATATCCTGAAGTGGTAACCACTGCACTGACATAGAACCTCGCAAAGAGAATATATTTACTTAGGAAATGTCTTTTTTGTCAAGGTAAAGGCTTGCCTTTTTTGGGCTGAAAAGGTATAAAACGTGGTTCCTGTAACGAGTTGACGGTCTCAGCGAGGCTGAGCCGGCCGAGAAAGCACTGAAGCGAGCGGCGTTCCTGCTGCGAAAGGGCCGGCAAACGTCTTTTTTGGAGGAGGCAGCCCATTATGGCCAAGAAATGCGATATCTGCGGCAAGAAGCCCGGGGTTGGCAACAATGTCAGCCACGCCAATAATAAGACCAAGCGTCGATTCCATCCCAACCTCCAGCGGGTCCGGACCCAGCTCCCCAGCGGTCAGGTTCGCAAGGTCACCGCCTGCACCCGCTGCATTCGGAGCGGTGCCGTGATCAAGCCGGCTGCCTGATACTGCCGAACAGAGTGCGGAAAAATCGATTCAAAGCAGGCTGTTCAGAAAAGCACAGATGTGAGGCGCAAGAAAAATTCAGGACAGAAACGTATTCTGCCATACGTGAAGGTCTGAATTTTTCACAGCAACGAAGCAAATGGGCTTTTATCACCAGCCTGCGAAAGCCATCCCTTATCTGGCAGCAGGTCAGTTGGACGGCCACTGTTCAGCCAGAACCCGGCACAACGAATCAGTGCACCTCAAGAAATCTGCCGAGCCGATTGACTGTGCTCTTCCGTCCGAGGACCTCCATGGTTTCAAACAGACCCGGGCTGGCTGTGCGGCCAGTGAGGGCCAGCCTGATCGGTTGAGCCAAGAGCTTGAATCGTATCCCCGCCTCGTCGATATACCGCCTGATCTCTTCCTCGAGGGCCTCCTGGGTAAAGGACGGCAGAGCCGCCAAACGCTCCCGCAGCTGTTGGAGATGCTGGCGGATCTCCGGGTTGGAATGCTTCTTGAGGTGCTCCTGCCCATAGTCTATTTGCTCATCCGGTAGCAGGAAGAAGGCCGCCTGATCGGCCATTTGAAGCAATGTCGCCGAACGGGGCTGCAGCAAGGGAATGATGCTTTCCAAATAGTCCGGCTTCGGCACGGGCAAGCCTCTGTCCTGCAAAATCTCCTGGAGCGGTTCGATCAAGTCTCTGGGATCGCTCCGCTTAATGTGCTGGCTATTGACCCATTCGAGCTTGTCCGGATCAAAGACGCAGGCCGCCCGTCCCAAGGTATCCAAAGAGAACTTCCGGACGAGCTCCTCGATCTCGAAGAGCTCCTGGTCCCCATAGGACCAGCCCAGCCGCACCAGATAGTTGACCAGGGCCTGGGGCAGATAGCCCTGCCGTTTGTACTCCAGAACGGACATGGCCCCATGCCTCTTACTCAGCCGCTTTTTGTCCGGCCCAAGAATCATCGGCACGTGGCCGAACGCGGGCAGGTCATAATCAAGGGCTTTATAGAGCAGGACCTGCTTGGGGGTATTGCTCAAGTGATCGTCGCCACGAAGAATGGTGTTGACGCCCATGGTCGCGTCGTCCACAACCACGGCCAAGTTGTAGGTGACCGTTCCGTCGGCTCGCCTGAGGATGAAGTCGTCCAGCTCATGGTTGTCCACGACGTTGCGGCCGCGCACCAAGTCCTCGAAGACGGTTTCTCCGCCCAGCGGCGACTTGAATCG